>ERZ824598.1798-NODE-1798-length-25058-cov-4.832980_pt1 | contig 25058 bp, 32 predicted proteins | sample MGYA00519934_ERZ824598 | MGnify/ENA primary metagenome ERZ824598 (study PRJEB31778, sample SAMEA3449177) | human gut metagenome | biome: human gut; feature: human-associated habitat; material: faeces | place: United Kingdom | collected 2010/2012 ...
CGCTGATGGTTAGTGTCAACTAACCTCCAAATATTCTTTTCCTCTACCTTCGGGGAGCGCACAAAACAGCTGCCCTTATTCTCGGTTATAGCATCCCGCGGCGTGGGTGGCCTCGACGTGGTTTTCGTGTTGTTCATCGAGTACCTGCCGTTTCAGGAGGATACCACCCGGGCGTGATGCCTGCGGCGGCGCTTTTTTGCGCACATCGCTTGTCAATCGGCGACGCATGTGCTATGATGAGAAAAAAAGGAGGCTATTGTTATGCGTGTTTTAGAAGGACTTCAGCCTGCGGCTGCGTTGGAAACCAGCTTCAAAACGTGTGTATTTGGCGGATTCGATCGGGAGGATGTCATCTCCTATATCCGGAAAACGGCGGAGGAGTCCCAGAAAAAGCTGGAGGCACTGATGGAGGAGACGGAGCGGCTCCGCGTCCGGTGTGAAACGGCGGAGAGCGAGCTGTCCGCCCTGCGGGCTCGTTCCGCGGAGCTGGAGCAGCAGCTGGCAGACACGGAGATCCTGCGCGCCGAGGCAGAGCGCCTGCGTACGGAGGAGGAGACGCTGCGCCGCGAGAATGAGACGCTGCGGGGGCCGGCGGCTCAATACCAGTCCCTGAAGGATCACATCGCGGACATCGAGATCAGCGCCCACCGCCGTACCGAGGAGTTCCGCGGCAAGGCCATCGCGGAGCTGATGGAGCTGGTGGACGGCCAGCGCCGGTGGTGTACCCAGCAGGAGGCGGCGTACCGTCAGATGAACGAGGGCATCCTGGCCGAGCTGCGGAAGGCGCAGTGCTGTGTGGAGGAGTGTGACCTGGGGAATTTCCAGCAGTTCCAGGAGTCCCTGCGTCAGCTGGCGGAGACCATCAACGGTGGGGAATGAGCCGTGGCGAGACTTGATCAGGCGGACCATCTGATGCTGTGGTAAATTGCACAAGAAAGCCCCGCAGTCCCAAAGGACTGCGGGGCTTTTCATATGGAGGAAACAGGGGATGCTTACAGCAGCATGACGCCGTGTGCGGCGCAGCCGTCCACGGTGGCCTTGTCCCACAGACTGGCCTGCACCTCACCGATGTGGCAGGTACCGATCATCAGCATGCACAGACGGCTCTGGCCGATACCACCGCCAATGGTCAGGGGCAGCTGGCCGCTGAGCAGCATCTTGTGGAAGGGGAGCTCACGGCGGTCATCACAGCCGCGCTTGTGCAGCTGGTAGTCCATGGATGCTTCGTCCACGCGGATACCCATGGAGGAGATCTCAAAGGCACTGTCCAGCACGGGGTTATACATAATGATATCGCCGTTCAGGGACCAGTCGTCATAGTCGGGAGCGCGGCCGTCATGGGGCTTGCCGCTGCGCTTCAGGTCGTCGCCGATCTGCATCAGGAACACGGTGTGGTGTTCACGGCAGATGGCGTTCTCGCGCTCCTTGGGGGTGTAGTCGGGCCAGCGATCCTCCAGCTCCTGGGTGGTGACGAAGTACACCTCACGATCCAGTACGGTGTGCAGGCTGGGAAACGCGATCTGCAGGGCGTCGTTGGTCTCCACCACGGCGCCCACAATGGCGCGGACGGTCTGGCGCAGGAACTGCTCGTTGCGGTCCTGCCGCTCGATGACCTTCTCCCAGTCCCACTGATCCACATAGACGGAGTGGAGGTTGTCTACCTCCTCGTCGCGGCGGATAGCGTTCATGTCGGTGAAGAGTCCCTTGCCGACGTTGAACTCATAGCGCTTGAGCGCCAGACGCTTCCACTTGGCCAGCGAGTGAACCACCTGACCGTTCGCGCCGACGTCGGGAATATCGAACGAAACGGGACGCTCCACCCCGTTGAGGTTATCGTTCAGACCGGAATTTTCGTCGACGAACAGCGGGGCCGACACGCGGCGCAGATTGAGCGCCTGCCCGAGGTTCACCTGAAAATTGCTCTTGATGAATTCAATCGCGCGCTGCATCTCATAGACGGACAGCGGCGTGTGATAACCCTGCGGAATGATGACTTTGCTCATAGCGGAGCACCTCTTTCAAATAAATTCCCCATTATTATAATGGGTTTTCTGGTGTGATACAAGAGAAATCTTGCCGAAATTGGCAAAAAACAGGGACGCCCTCTCGGGCGTCACTGTTTTTACAGGCAGGATAGCTTACTTGTAGGACTCGATCATGGCCTTGAAGGCGGGCAGGCTGCGGCGGATCATGTCGTTGGACACGCAGTAGCTCAGCCGCACGAAGCCCGGGCACTCGAAGCCCGTGCCGGGCACCACCAGCAGGTTGTGCTCCCGCTTGGCCTTTTCGCAGAAGGCCTCGTCGTCGCCGCCGGGGGCCCTGACGAACAGATAGAAGGCCCCGTCGGGCTTGGCGCACTGATAGCCCATCTCCGTCAGCTCCCGGTACAGCAGCTGCCGGTTTTCGTCATAGGCCGCCAGGTCCGGCAGCTCGTCGGCGCAGCGGGCAATGGCCAGCTGGATCAGCGTGGGCGGGCACACATGGCCGCAGGACCGGGCCGCCCCGGCGATGGCGTTGTACACCGCCTGGTGGTCCTCCACAAAGTCCGGCACGCAGATATAGCCGATGCGCTCGCCGGGCAGGGACAGGGACTTGGAATAGGAGTAGCACACGATGGTATTGCGGTACACCGTGGGGATGAAGGGCACCTCCACGCCGCCGTATACCAGCTCCCGGTACGGCTCGTCGGCGATGATGTAGATGGGGTGGCCGTACTCCGCCCCCTTGCGCTCCAGCAGCCGGGCCAGGCCCTCCAGGGTCTGCCGGGTATACACCACGCCGGAGGGGTTATTGGGGGAGTTGATGATGATGGCCTGGGTCCGGGGCGTGATGCGGCGCTCCACCTGGGAAAGGTCGATCTGGAAGGCCCGGGTGTCCGCCGGCACCACCACCAGGCGCCCGCCGTTGGACTCGGTAAAGGGCCGGTACTCCGGGAAAAACGGCGCCACCGCCATGATCTCGGAGTCCTCCTCCGCCAGCAGGGCCTTGATCACGGCGATCAGCCCCGGGGCCGCGCCGCAGGTGAGAAACAGGTTCCCGGGTTTCAGCTCCATGCCGAACCGGCGGTTCAGGTTGGCGGCGATGGCCTCCCGCGCGCTGTCAAAGCCGCAGGCCATGGAATAGCCGTGGACCCGGATGGAGTCCGTGTCGTTGAGGATATCGTGGATGGACTGGTTGACCTTGGCCGGGGCGGGGATGCTGGGGTTTCCCAGGGAATAATCGAACACGTTCTCCGGGCCCACCACCTGCGCCTGCTCCAGGCCATAGGCGAACAGCTCCCGGATGACGGAGGGCGCGGTGCCCAGCTGATAGAATTTCTGGTTTACCATAACATACTCTCCTCTATGTACGCGGTTTGGTCAGGACAGGTGCATCCGCCGGGACAGGACGCTGCCGGCGGCGATGGAAGCCAGCTTGGAATAGGCGCTGTCGGACCGGGACACCAGCACGATGGGCACCTTGGCCCCCAGGATGACCCCGGCGTTCTTGGCCCCGCCGAACAGGGACGCGGCCTTGCCGATGCCGTTGCCAACCTCGTAATTGGGCACCAGCAGGATGTCCGCCACGCCCGCGCCGGGGGCACTGTAGTGCTTGTGGCGGCAGGCCTCCGGGCTGACAGCCAGGTCCAAGGCCACCGGCCCACACACGTCCATGCCGTACTTGGCCCACCGGTCCGTCATATGGGCCAGGGCGTCGGCGTCCACGGTGGACTGGATCTTGGGGTTCACCTGCTCCGCGCCGCAGATGCAGGCGGCGTGGATGGTCTCATAGCCCAGGGCCTGGAAGCACATGGCGGCGTTTTCCAGAATGTCCGCCTTTTTCTCCAGGTCCGGGAAGGTGTTCACGCCGCCGTCGGTAAGGATAATCATCCGCCCCAGGGCGGGGATCTCATAGAACATGCAGTGGGTGGTCAGGCGGCCGGTGCGCAGGCCGTGCTCCTTATTGAACACCGCCCGCATCAGGTCGGCAGTGCCCAGGATGCCCTTCATCAGGAAATTGGCCCGGCCCTCCGCGCACAGAGCCACGGCCTTGGCGGCGCAGTCGGTGTCGCTGTCACCGGCGACGATCTCATAGGCGGCGGGGTCCTCCCCCAGCTCCCTGAGCATGGCGGCGATCTCGTCCGCGTGGCCCACCAGCACAGGAACGGCAATGCCCTCCCGCCGGGCCTCCGCCACCGCCTCGATCACCGGCCGGTCATGGGCGGCGGCCACGGCGATGATCCCGGGCTCCCCGCCCCGGGCCGCCTCGATGATGCCGTCAATGGTCTTGATCATACTGCTTTTCCTCCTTGTATTCCTCCATAAAAAATGCGTCTGTCCCGTATGCTATTCTAACCATATTATACAGCGCCGCCCCGGACCCGTCAATGCAAAAACGCCGAATGGTTCAATAAAATTTCGCCGCCCGCCGGGCGGCTCTTTGCCGGTATATCCCGGGACGGGCCTGCATACATTGGAGCATCACACAAGAAGGAGCGTGGAACATGGACGAGAGCTATGCCATCCGGCGCTATGAGCAGGCGGCGGCGCTGCTGCCGCTGCGGTGGCAGCAGCAGGCCCGGCAACTGCCGCCCCGGCAGATGGCCCGAGCGGAGGAGCTGCGCCTGCGGGCGGGACAGCCCATGACGGTGCTGCTGCCGGAGGGGGAGATAACGCCGGGCCAGGGGGGACAGAGCCCCACCGTGACCCAGACGGACCTGGAGCAGCTGTGCGACGCGGTGACGGATTATTCCCGGTATGCCGCCGGGGAGACCCTGAGCCGGGGCTATCTCACCGCCCGGGGCGGCTTCCGGGTGGGCGTGTGCGGCACGGCGGTGCTGCGGGAGGGGGTCAACACCAACCTGCGGGACATCTCGTCGGTGACGGTGCGCATTGGCCGGGAGCAGCCGGGCCTGGGGGACGAGGTGCTGGCCCAGCTGTTCCGGGACGGGCAGTTCTGCAGCACGGTGCTGCTGTCTCCCCCGGGGCTTGGAAAAACCACCCTGCTGCGGGACCTGATCCGGGGCCTGTCCGACGGAGTGGGCGGACTGCCGGAGCACCGGGTCTCCGTGGTGGACGAGCGGGGGGAGATCGCCGTCATGTATCAGGGTGTGCCCCAGATGGCGGTGGGGCGGCACACGGACGTGCTGGACGCCTGCCCCAAGGCGGTGGGGATCCCCATTCTGCTGCGGGCGGCCAATCCCCAGGTCATCGCCGTGGACGAGATCACCGTCCGGGAGGACATCGCCGCCATGGCGGCGGCGGCCCACTGCGGGGTGCGGTTTCTGGCCACCATCCACGCCGACGGCCGCCAGGAGCTGGGGCGCAGGCCCCTGTTTTCCCAGCTGCTGAAGGCGAAGGTGTTTGAAAAGGCCGTTACCATCCGCCGGGAGGGGGAGCAGCGGCAGTACATCGTGGAGGAATTGTGGTAGGGAAGCTCCTGGGCGGGGGGCTGGTGCTGCTGGGGACGGCCCTGTGGTGCCGGGGCGAGATACAGGCCCGGCGGCGGGAGACGGACCGGGCGGCGGAACTGGCGGCGGCCCTGGGGGAGATGGCAGCGGAGATCCGCAGCCTGCGGCGGCCCATGCCCCGGCTGCTGGAGCGGCAGGCCCGGCGGGTCCTGTGCGGCGGGTGCTTTGCCAGGGTGCTTTGGGGCCTGGAAAGGGGACAGCCCCTTCAGGACGCCTGGGAGGACGGCTTCCGGGAGCTGACGCCGCCGGAGGCCGCCGGGATCCTCCGGGACACGGAGCTTACCGGCGACGAGGAGCGGATCGTCTCCGCCCTGACGGCGGCGGTCCACCGGCTGGAGGAGCTGGCGGACCGCCGCCGCCGGGAAAGCCGCCAGCGGGAGCGGCTTTTGTGGGCGGCGGCCCTGTCCGGGGCGGGGCTGTTCATCATCTTACTGATATAGAGGACGACACATGGATGTGGATCTGATTTTCAAAATAGCCGCCGTGGGCATTCTGGTGGCGGTGCTGAACCAGCTGCTGGTGCGCAGCGGCCGGGAGGAGCAGGCCATGATGACCACCCTGGCGGGGCTGGTGGTGGTCATGATGATGCTGGTGCGGCAGATCAGCGACCTGTTCCAGCTGGTGAAGTCCCTGTTCGGACTGTAGCCATGGAGACGGTGGTGCAGATAGCCGCCGTGTGCCTGGCGGCGGCGGTACTGGGGGCAGTGCTGCGGCAGCACAGCCCGGAAACGGCGGCGGTGCTGGGACTGGCGGTGTGCGCGGTGGTGGGGGTCCTGCTGCTGCGGGGGCTGGCGGAGGTGCTGGATATGCTGGAGGAGCTGGCTGCCGCCGGAGGACTGCCGGAGGGGCTGTTCACGCCCCTGGTAAAGACCCTGGGCATCGCCCTGGTGTCCCGGCTGGGCGGCGAGATATGCCGGGACGCAGGCCAGGGGGCCATGGCGGCGGTGCTGGATACGGCAGGGGCCTTCGGGGCGGTGCTGGTGTCCCTGCCGCTGGTCCGGGCGGCATGGGAGCTGTTGAGGACACTGGTATGAGGAAGAGTATGGTGATTTTGTTGCTGGCATGGTGGCTGGTGGCTCCGGCCTGGGGGGCGGAGCTTCCCCGGGAGGTGCGGGACGCCCTGCCGGCTGCGGCGGAGGAGATCACGGAGGAACTGGAGGACCCGGCGTCCCTGTCGGAGGGGCTGTCCCGTCTGTGGGACCGGGCCTTGGGCTATGTGGAGGAGGCAGTCCGGCAGAGCATCGGCGGCGGGGTGGTGCTGCTGGCGGCGGCGGTGCTGTGCGCCCTGACGGAGGAGTGCATGGACGCCGCCGGGGGCAAGGTGCACTTTGTGCCCATGGCCGGGGCGCTGGCCATTACCCTGGCGGCGGCGGGCAGCGTGAAAACCATGATGGGCCTGGGCCAGGAGACGGTGGAGGAGCTGAACACCTTTTCCAAGGCGCTGCTGCCCACCCTGTCCGCCGCCGTGGCCGCCAGCGGGGGCATCGTCTCCGCCAGCGTCCGGCAGGTGGCCACCATCTTCTTTGTGGACCTGCTGCTGTCGCTGATCCGGGGGCTGCTGCTGCCGCTGGTGTATTTCTATGTGGCCGCCGCGGCGGCGGACGCCATGCTGCCGGGACGGCGGCTGGCGGGGATCAGCCGGGCCATCCGCAAGGGCACCGTGTGGCTGCTGACCGGGGCGCTGGCCCTGTTCACCCTGTATCTGACGGTGTCCGGGGCGGCGGCAGGCTCCGCCGACACCGTGACGGCCCGATTGGCCCGCAGCGCCGTGGGGGTGCTGCCGGTGGTGGGCAGCATCCTGGCCGACGCGGCGGACAGCGTTCTGGCCGGGGCCGGGGCGGTGAAAAATACCGTGGGCGCGGCGGGACTGCTGGCGGTGCTGGCGGTGTGCCTGCTGCCGCTGGTGCGGCTGGGGGTGCAATATCTGGTGTATAAGACGGCGGCGTTTTTGGCGGGTATTTTAGGGGCGGAGCAGCTGACGGGGCTCATCGATGCCTTAGGCGGGGCCTTTGGCCTGATCTTCGGCATGACCGGGGCCTGCGGCCTGCTGCTGCTGCTGATCTCCATTTCGTCGGCACTGGGGGTGGTTACCGGATGATGGACGGGATCCGGCAGTGGCTGCTGGGGATTCTGGCGGCGGCTATGGGGCTGAGTCTTCTGTATGCGCTTTTGCCCAAGGGGGCGGTGCGGGCCGCCGCCAAGGCCGCCGGGGGGCTGATCCTGCTGCTGGCGGTGCTGGGTCCGGCGGCGGGGCTGGACCTGTCGGATCTGGCGGTGCGGTATGAGGACCTGAGCCGGGACATGGAACAGCAGGCCGAAACCTACCGCCGGGAGGGCCAGGCCCAGCTGGAGCTTGGCATACGGCAGCGGACGGCTGCATATATATCGGAAAAAGCGGCGCAGCTGGGGCTGAGCTGCCATCCCCGGGTGGAGGTCACCTGGCGCGGCGGCGTCCCGTATCCCGGCAGCGTGACGCTGGACATGGCGGAAAACCGAGCCTTGTCCGCCATCCTGGAGGAGGACCTGGGCATTCCGCCGTCAGAGCAGCACTGGCTGGGGTAAGGAGCGTATGAAAAAGTGGAACATTGGAAACTTATGGAAGAAGTACAAATATGTGGGCCTGGTGGTGCTGGCGGGGTTGGCGCTGATGCTGCTGCCGGGGAAGAAATCCGACGCCCAGACCCAGGAGGGCGGCGGGAGCTTCTCCCTGGAGGACACGGAACGGCGGATGGCGGAACTGCTGGGCCGGATGGACGGCGTGGGCCGGGTGCAGGTGATGCTGACGCTGAAAAACGGGCCGGAGCTGGAGCTGGCGGAGGACGCGGACGACACGGACCGGGACGGCGAGCTGCGCCGCCAGCGGGAGCCGGTGACGCTGAACCGGGGCAGCGGGTATCAGGACGTGGTGGTGACCCGGGAGACGTATCCGGTGTATCTGGGGGCCGTGGTGGTGTGCCAGGGGGCAGGCAGCGGCGGCGTCCGGCTGGCGGTGACGGAGGCGGTGGCGGCGCTGACGGGCCTTCCCGCCGACCGCATCACGGTGGTGCAATGGGATTCATGACAGGAGGGACGGACATGAAGAAAAGATGGAAGAAGCCGGCGGTGGCGGCGGCCGTGCTGCTGCTGGTGTGCGCGGCGGTGTACATGAACTGGCGCTACACTGACAATATCCAGAAAAATGCCGGAAAGACCCTGGGTCAGACCACTCTGGTCAGCTCCCAGGACGGGGAGAAGGGAACGGAGCCAACCGCCGCCCCGGCGGAGGACGACTATTTTGCCACGGCCCGGCTCAGCCGCAAGCAGGCCCGGGACAACGCCATCAGCATGCTCAAGGAGGCGGAGAGTGATGAAAACGCCGAGCAGAGCGTCCTCAACGAGGCATCCCAGACCCTGCAGGTGCTGGCTGCCTACACCGTGGCGGAGTCCCAGATCGAGAGCCTGGTGACGGCCAAGGGCTATGCCGACTGCGTGGTATTCATGGGAGCCGAAAGCGTCAGCGTGGTGGTGGCTCCGCCGGAGGGCGGCCTGACCGCCACCGACGCCGCCCGCATCAAGGACATCGTCATCAGCGAAACGGACTATACCGCTCAGCAGATCAAGATCATGGAGGCAAATTAACAGTTGTAATTCCCGGGGAGAAATGGTATACTACTCTTATATTGGCACTCTATTGAGAATACGAATGAGGAGTTTTGCAAGCTATGGCTGATAATAAAGAATACATGACCCATCAGGAGAGCATGGGCACCATCCAGATCTCTGAGGACGTGGTGGCCTCCATCGCCACCTCCGCCTGCCTGGAGGTGGAGGGCGTGGGCGGTCTGATGAACGCCAACGTCACCGACTATGTCACCGGCAAGAAGATGACCGCCAAGGGCATCCGGGTGGAGATGGACGGCGAGGGCATCGTGGTGAACCTGTTCATCCTGCTGCGGTACGGCTGCGCCGTGTCCGAGGTGGCCCAGAAGGTCCAGAGCAGCGTGTTCGCCGCCCTGGAGGGCATGACCGGCTTCCAGGTCAACGCGGTGAACGTTCACGTGGGCGGCATCAGCTTCGACTGAGCCGGCCAAATCCAGAGAGGAAAAAGGAATTTACGACTATGACGCGGAATACGGCACGGGAGATCGCCACCCATCTGGCGTATGAGCTGAGCTTTACGGACCTGCCCGTTCAGGAGTTCCTGGACCGGCAGCTTTCCCGGGAGAATTTTGCCGCCCGGGCGGAGGAGTGCGGCCTGTATGCCGACACCCCCAACGACAAGCAGGAGAAATACATCCGCCGCCTGGTGTCCGGCGTGGCCGAGCACGCGGCGGAGCTGGATGCCTATATCGAGCAGTACGCCAAGGGCTGGCGCTTTGAGCGCATCTCCCTGGTGGCCTCCGCCATCATGCGGGTGGCCATGTTCGAGATCCTCTATATGCCGGATATCCCCCACGGCGTGGCCATCAGCGAGGCGGTGAACATCGCCAAGGATTATGAAACCCCGGAAGTGGTGAAGTTCATCAACGGCATCCTGGGCAGCTTCCTGCGGGCGGAAGTGAAGGAATGACCCACACCAGGCAGGGCGCGGCAGCCCTGCCTTGTTTTTGATGCCGTGCGAAAGGAGGAGAGCCGCCGGTGGACCATATTTACGCCGTGTCCGAGGTCAACGGACTGATCAAGGACCTGATCGACGGCACGCCCCAGCTGTCGGGACTTTACATCCGGGGCGAGCTGTCCAACTATAAGATCTATCCCTCCGGCCACCACTACTTCACCCTGAAGGACGGACAGAGCGCCCTGCGGTGCGTGATGTTCAAAAGTAGCGCCATGAAGCTGCGGTTCCGGCCGGAAAACGGCATGCAGGCGGTGGTGTTCGGCCGGATCAGCGTGTTCCCCCGGGACGGTGCATATCAGCTGTACTGCACCCAGCTGTCCCCGGACGGGGTGGGGGACCTGTATGTGGCCTTTGAGCAGCTGAAGCAGAAGCTCCAGCAGGAGGGACTGTTTGACCCCGCCCATAAAAAGCCCCTGCCGCCGTATCCCCAGAGGATCGCCATCGTTACCAGCGGCGCCGGGGCGGCGGTCCACGACATGATCCGCATTCTGCGGCGGCGCTATCCCATCGCCAGGGTGCTGCTGCTGCCGGTGCGGGTCCAGGGGGCGGAGGCCCCGCCGGAGATCGTGGGGGCCATCCGGTACGCCAACCGCTGGAAGCTGGGGGACGTGCTGATCACCGGCCGGGGCGGCGGCTCCATGGAGGACCTGTGGGCCTTCAACGACGAGCGGGTGGCCCGAGCCATCTATGCCTCGGAGATCCCGGTGATCTCCGCCGTGGGCCACGAGCCGGACGTGACCATCTCCGACTATGTGGCCGACCGGCGGGCGTCCACCCCCAGCAACGCCGCGGAGATCGCTGTGCCGGATATGTCGGAGCTGCTGCGGTATCTGCGGGGGACGGAGAACGGCATGGCCCAGAGCGTGCTGCACCGCCTGGAGCGGGAGGAGCGGCGGCTGAAGGCCCTGGCGGAAAAGCGGGTGCTGACGGACCCCCTGGCCTTTGTCCAGGACCGGCGGCTCCAGCTGGATTATATGCAGGACAAGATGACATCGGCGGCCCGGACCCATTGGGACCGGGAGGCCCGGCGGTTTGCCGGGACCGTGGCCAAGCTGGACGCCCTGAGCCCGCTGAAGGTGCTGGGCCGGGGCTATGCCATGGCCCGGACGGAGGAGGGCGGCATTCTGCGCAGCAGCGACCAGGTGCGGCCCGGCGACAGAATCGAGCTTCGCCTGGCCCAGGGGTCCCTGGGTTGCCGGGTGGAGGAAGTTGAAGGGGAGGAGACCCATGGCAAAGAAAACCTTTGAGGAGAACATGGCCCGTCTGGAGGAGATCGTGGCGCTGCTGGAAAAGGGCGACGCCCAGCTGAGCCAATCCCTGTCCCTGTTCGAGGAGGGGACCAGGCTGGCGGCGGCCTGCCGCACGGAGCTGGACAAGGCCGAGCAGCAGGTGGTGCGGCTGATGAAGGGGCCGGACGGCGCGCCTATCGAAAACGAATTTGTAAGCGAGGAATGACCATGAAATTCAAGCAGCAGTATGCGGCCTATCAGCAGGCCATTGAGCAGTATCTGGAGGGGCTTTTCAGCCAGGACAAGCCCTATGGCCGCCTGCAGGAGGCCATGCGGTACAGCATTCTGGGCGGCGGCAAGCGCATCCGCCCGGTGCTGACCCTGGAGTTTGCCCGGCTGGGGGGCATCGACTGGCATCTGGCATTGCCCTATGCCTGCGCCCTGGAGCTGGTGCACAACTATTCCCTGATCCATGACGATCTGCCCTGCATGGACGACGACGACCTGCGCCGGGGCCAGCCCACCACCCACAAGAAGTTCGGCGAGACCCTGGCGGTGCTGGCAGGCGACGCTTTGCAGCCGGAGGCCTTCCGGCTGATCGCGGAGGCCCCTTGTATGTCCGACGGCAGCCGGGTAGAGGCGGTGCGGGTGCTGGCCCGGGCCTGCGGCGCCGACGGCATGGTGGCCGGTCAGGTGCTGGACACCCTGTACGGCATCCAGACGGAGGAGCAGCTGAAGGCCATGTACCGGCTGAAAACCGGGGTGATGATCTCCGGCGCGGCGGAGCTTGGCTGCGTGGCGGCGGATATGCCCGCCGATATGCGGGCCCAGGCGGTGGAATTTGCCGATCAGCTGGGCCTGGCCTTCCAGATCCGGGACGATATGCTGGACGTGGTAGGCGATGAGCAGGTGTTCGGCAAGCCCATCGGCTCCGACAAGGAGGAGGGCAAGATCACCTATGTGGACGTGGACGGCCTGGAGGGTTGCGCCCGGGCGGTGGAAGCCTGCACCCGGAAGGCCAAGGACGCTGTGGCCCAGTGGCCGGACCATGATTTCCTGTTCGCCCTGGCGGACCAGCTGGTGGACCGGAACAAGTGAGGGCACTGTTTTTCATAAAACCGTGCAAATACTGTGCAAGGAGAAGCGAGCCTGTCGAAAAACTCGGAAATCTTCCACCATCGGAAAGGAAGATTTCCGGATTTTTCGACAGGCTCGTGTTATACTATCTTTGGTCCAAACGCTTAAACGGAATGAAAAAGATGAATGGGAGGGTGATTTATAATGGAAATCCTTGAAATCATGCAGCAGCGGCACAGCGTGCGCCAGTATACCGATCGGGCCATCGAGCCGGAGAAGCGGGCGGTTCTGGACGCGCTGACACAGGAGATCAACCGGAAGGCGGGGCTGTCCGTCCAGATCATCTACGACGATCCCAAGTGCTTTGACTCCTTCATGGCCCATTACGGCAAGTTCGCTGGTGTGCGCAATTACATTGCCCTGGTCGGGAAGAAAGCTCCGGGCCTGGACGAGACACTGGGTTATTACGGCGAGGAACTGGTGCTGAAGGCCCAGGAGCTGGGGCTGAACACCTGCTGGGTGGCGCTGACCCACGGCAAAAGCAAGGCCGCCGTGGGCAGGGGCGAGAAGGAGGTCTGCCTGATTGCGCTGGGCTACGGCGTGACGCAGGGGGTGGAGCACAAGAGCAGGCCCATGCAGGAGCTTTGCACCTGCGGTGAGCCCATGCCGGAGTGGTTCCGATGCGGCATGAACGCCGCCATGCTGGCCCCTACCGCCATGAATCAGCAGAAGTTCCGCTTCGAGCTGCTGCCGGACGGGACGGTGAAAGCCGCCTGCGGCAGCGGGTTTTACACCAAGCTGGACCTGGGGATCGTGAAGTATCACTTTGAGGCCGTCACCGGGAAAAAGACGGTATAGGGGCGGGTAGAAAGGGCTTGACATTTGCCGCGCAAATCGCTACCGCACTCGGTGCTTGCTCGGAGGGCAGATCATTCGCTGGAAATGATGGGCCGGATAAGGCAACAGGCTGAGACGCCTGTACTTATCCGGCCCTTTTTGCATTTTGGGCATGTATTACCTGGAATATGGAGGCCATTCTATGAATTTCCTGACGGATCGGATCCGACCGATTTATTTCAAATACCTCTCCACCGCTTTTGGCAGCGCCCTGAATCTCGTCCATCTACGGCGTGGTGGACGCCGCCATGGTGGGGCAGTATCAGGGGCCGACGGGCACGGCGGCGCTGGCCGTGGTGGCCCCGGTCTGGAACATCATCTACAGTCTGGGCCTGCTGACCGGCATCGGCGGCAGTGTGCTGCTGAGTACCATGCGGGGCCAGGCGGCAGGCAGCGAAAAGCGGTCCAACGAATACTTTTCGGCGGCTGTCATCGGGACGGTCATTCTGGCCGCTCTGGCATGGGCGGGACTCCTCTTTTTTGACCGGCCGCTTCTGACGCTGTTCGGCGCGGAGGAGACCCTGCTGCCGCTGGCCCGGGCGTATCTGTTCCCCATCAAGTTTGTGGTGCCCAGCTTCCTGTTCACCCAGCTGATGTCGGCGTTTCTGCGCAACGACGGCGACCCGGCGCTGGCCACCAAGGCGATGCTGTTCGGCGGTATATTCAACGTATTTGGCGACTATTTTTTCGTGTTTACGCTGGACATGGGCATCATGGGCGCGGGCATTGCCACGGCCATGGGTTCCGTGTTCTCCCTGATCATCATGCTGACGCATTTCTTCCGGAATGCGCTCCTGCCGGGTGTCCACCTCCAGAAGCCGGGGCATGGGAATGCCCAGCTTCCGCAGCGTCTCATAGTCCCGCAGCTCGGAGCGCAGCTTGTCGCCGAAGGTGTAGTAGGCGCAGGGCTCGTGGTGGATATGTTTCAGAACATATTGCGCCGTTCCGTCCGTCACAAGGTAGGAATAGCCGCCTTTTCCCTTCCCCAGGAGCCTGATCACGCGGTATTCCGCGTCGTTTACCGTCATTATGTCAGGCATTGTCCTGTTTCAGCCGCTTCAGGTTTTCCAGAACGAAGGGGCTGTTTTCGGCGATCTGCCCCAGGGTGGGACATCCGTCCATCTGCCCGCAGTCGGCGCAGGTGTCCAGGCCCTTCTCCCGGACGCAGTTATGTACGGGGCAGAGTCTATCGCAGAAGGGCGTCTTTGCGCCGTCCAGGCGGCAACCGGTGCAGCGGATCATCTCCGGCGTGATGGTCACGCCGTTGAGCTTCGTCCACAGGGCGGCAGTTTTCTCCCGCAGGGCGTTGTCGTTGGCAAGCGCTGCGATTCTGGCGTCGCAGGTTTCGCAGTTCAGCCCGCAGCAGCCGATCAGTTGGTTTGTGTCTTTCATCATTTCCTCCATAAGCTCGATTTTTTCTGACAGCAAAATTGCTTCGTGCCGGCCATACCGGCGGCATATGCCTCCGCCGTTATCTTTTTCCGGCAACGTTCTGGTGAGGATCAGGGTGTAGGCCACCGCAATCACGATCAGGATACCGAGATGCAACAGGCGCGTTTCCGTGGGAAGGCTCGCGTCATTGGCAAACGTGCCCAGGGTATTGATGGCCGAGTGGGCGAGGATGCAGGGGATCAGACTGCCGCCGCGATAAAAGATCGTGACCAGCAGGAAGCCCACCGCAATGGCAAACACGATCTGGCACAGATTGCTGACCAGGTCCATACCGCTGCCGTTGAACAGGTTGATGATATGCCCGATGCCGAAGGTCACGCTGGAAATGATGACGGCGGACTTCACATTGTCCCTTGCAATGGCCACGAACAGCAGGCCCCGGAAGATCACCTCCTCCAGAAATCCGACGCAGAGCATACACACGATCCGGCAGACCGTTTCCGCCGGGGCGTAATGCAGCGCCGCGCCGTTCCAGAGGTTTCCCGATGCCAGAACGACCAGCGGCAGATAGCAGAGAAACCGCCGCGCAGGGACGGGGGATTTACAAAGCCCGTATCGCTTCAGCAGGCCGTTCTTCCGGATAAAGGCAAAAAGAGCGAGCGCCTGTAGGATGCAGAACCCGGCGCTGGCAGCGTATTCGACGCCAATGGCTTTGTTCAGTGGATTCGCCAAAGATTGCAGAACGCAGTAAACCACGATCCACACCAGCGCAAAGGTCAGCTGGTTTTTTTCATACAAAGTTTTCATTTCACTTTCTCCCGTGCGGTCAGATGCAAAGCAGCCCAAAACAAGAGACGCAGTACAAGCCGATTTTCCCGGGCTGCACTGCGTCTAAGCGTCTGGCATTTTGATTTCTTCCATTTTTCCGTTCCTGAATCGGATCACGCAGGCGTATCTGCACTTCGGGCAGAACAGAGGGAAATCCTCCAGCACCGTGTGCGCCCGTATCTGCGTTCGCGTTTTCCCGCCGCAGCGGGGACAGTAAAGCCACTCCAGCAGCCCGTCTTTTCTGTCCGGCTGTTTCATGTCGTTTCCTCCTGCGCCGCCAATATAGCGCCCCGATACGCCCGCTCCAGCTGAGAATGGATCAGCTCCTCGTCATATTTCAGCGCATTGTTGGCGATGATGCTGGCATACCCGTGGGCAAACAGGAAAACCGTCAGGAAAACCTTTTTCGTTTGCTCCAGACGCATATCCAGGGCTTTCTGCATCGCGGAAAGGACCGGGAGCAGCTCCTGGGCGTCGATCAGCTCCAGCAGGGTCTTTCCGCCGAAATAATCCGACTGAAACAGGAATCGGAACAAATGCGGTTCTTCGATGGCAAAGCGGATATAGTTCATACCGATCCCAAGGGCAGCACCCCTTGGCGGCTTTTTCATATTCATCAGATATTCCGAATGATATACGTCTGCCCTGGCATAAACCGTCCGTTTCAGCTCCTCGATGGTGGCAAAGTGATACATGACGGGCTGCGTGGAGCAGTGCAGTCTTTCCGAAACGGTCCTTGCGTTGATGTTTTCCGCTCCTGCCTGGCGGGCAATCGAAAAGGCTGCGTCGACGATCATTTCTTTTGTGACCTTTGCTTTTGCGGGCATACCCACGCCTCCATATATAATCCAGATTATTTATAATCCTAATTATACGTCAGAAACGGGATTTGTCAATCGGTTCGGAGGAAAATTTATAAATCGCCGTTTTCTGCCGTTATTCCGTTCCGCCGGTATACTGCACGGTCAGGCGGCTGCGGAGCCGTTTGGACTCCTCATCGAAGCCGAAGGCGCATTCGGACACCTCCGTCCCGGCGGGGACGGTCAGCGACAGCAGATGGCTGCAGCCGCGCAGGGAAAGGCACCCGAAGGCCGCGCCGGACGCGCTGACGATCCGGGGAATATCCCCCCGGAACGCGGAGCTTTCGATCCGTTTCAGGCCCTCCGGCAGACGGATGGCCCGGAGGCCGGAGCCGTGGAACGCCTCCGTTTCGATGGTCCTGACGCTTTCCGGCAGGTTGATCCGCCGCAGGGAGCGGCAGTTCATAAACGCCTCGGATCGGATGGCCCGGATTCCCTGCGGAAGCCGGACCGATTCAACGTCACAGCGCCAGAACGCCCCCTCGCCGATCTCCCGGACGCCCTCCGGCACGATCACATCCACGTCCTCCCCCTGATACTCCGTCAGAACGCCGTTTTCGATTTCAAAATCTTCCATCTGTCATATCCTCCTGTGGTTTTCCGCCCATCCATGGGGCGCGAAGCCCGGGACCGTTACGGTTATCGCAGCAGGGATTCCGAAAAAGTGCAGCCCGAATCCCTGCCGCCTATTTCCGGAACCGGCGCTTGACATCCTACCGCTCGGTAGGTATAATGGAGAAAATTCGGAACGCAGGAGGAGCAAGCCATGACGGCAAAGGGAAACACCAGGCAGGAAATACTGGACGCCGCGCTGGAGCTGTTTTCGGTGCAGGGCTTCGAGGCTACATCCATCTCCCAGCTGGCGGAGATGGTGGGGATCCGCAAGGCCTCGCTGTACAGCCACTTTGAGAACAAGCAGGCCATTCTGGACGCGCTGCTGGAGACCACCCTGGAGGAGTATGACAAGCACTCCATCTTCGCCCGGGCGGACTGGGACGACCCGGACTTCACCCGGAACAAGGAGGACATGACCCCGGAGGCGGCGGAGCGGCTGTGCCTGGGCCAGGTGCGCTATATCCTCCACGATCCCCGGATCAGCCGGGCGAGAAAAATGCTGACCATCGAGCAGTTCCGGAACCCCCGGATGGCCCGGCTGCAGACCCGGCAGAATTACACGGGGGTGATGGGCTACTTCACCGGACTGATGGGGTTCCTCATCCGCCAAGGGAAGCTGACGGCCCACGACCCGGAGGTCATGGCGGCCCAGTTCTGCCTGCCCATCTCCGTGTGGATCAACCTCTGCGACCGGGAGCCGGACCGGGAGGCGGAAGTGATGGACCGGATCGGGCGGCACATCCGGCAGTTTTTCGCCCTGTATGCCTGTCGGCCGGAAACCGGAAAAATAACAGAAAATCGGGAGGAATCAACATGAACACACCGTTTGTCATCGTGCGGGCCCAGGCGGAGGACGCCGCCGCCCTGCTGGAATACCTGAAGATCATCGGCGGAGAGACGGATAACCTGAGCTTCGGCCCGGAGGGGGTGCCTTTGAGCGTGGAGCAGGAGGCGTCCTATCTGGGGATGCAGGCCGCTTCCACGGACCATGTGCAGTATCTGGCCAAGGTGGACGGCCAGATCATCGGCACGGCCAGCCTGAACCGCAAGCCCAACCGGATGCGCCACCGGGGAGAGTTCGGCATCAGCCTGAAAAAGGCGTACTGGGGCTGCGGCGCGGCCTCGGCCCTGACGGAGGCCGTTCTGGCCTTTGCCCGGGACAACGACTTTGCCCAGCTGAACCTGGAGGTCCGCAGCAGCAATGCCCGTGCCATTCACCTGTATGAGAAATACGGCTTCCGGAAGCTGTGCACCTTCCCGGCGTTTTTCCGGCTGGAGGGGCAGGACGTGGACTTCGACCTGATGAACCTGGACCTGCGGCAGAGCCGGGAGGCAGACCCGTGCAGATAACGGTGCGGGACGCCCGGCGGGAGCTGGACGTGTGGTCCTTCAACCGGGGCGCCCAGGCGTTTTATGAGGCCGCGGGCTTTCAGGAGTACCGGCGGCATATGGAGCTGCGGCTGTGACGCCCCGGCAGACCGCAAGCCTTTTCTGACAAGCTGAGGGACCCGGCGTTTGCCGGGTCCCCGCTTTGTTTATCAAATTATCAAAGAGCCGCTTTGTGCCCCGTCACAGGGCGGCAAACAGCGCCGCGCCCTTTTTCCGCAGCCACCGGTGCAGCACCGCGCACAGCAGCAGGTTGGCCGCTGCGAAGCAGGCTGCGTATCCGGCAAAGCCCAGCCGCCAGCCGGGCAGCAGCAGGAAGCCCGCAAACAGCAGAATCGTGTAGCCCATGCCGCCGAACAGGGTCAGCATCACCGGCGCGCTCTGCTTGATGGGCATCAGCTGGTCGGTCCAGGTCAGCACCGGCATTTTCACCCCCAGGGTCAGGCCCGCCAACGCCCCCAGCAGGGCATAGGACGCGGCGAACACCGCCGTGACCAGAAGCCCCGCCGGGCCCAGGGGATAGACCATGGCCGCGCACATCACACACAGCAGCAGCGGCGGGACCGTCAGCAGCACCTGCATCCGCAGCTTCGCCCGAAGGGCCTGCCACGGCTCCACCGGAAGCGACTGCATGAGCCACAGGCTCTTTCCCTCCAGGGACACGGAGGGGGCCGTCATGAGGTTCATGGACGCCAGGCCGCACAGCAACACGCACAGCAGCACCGGGACGCTGCCCTCGGTATCCGCAAACAGGGCGTCCAGCATGGCAAAGAGGCTCCCGCCCTTCCACAGCACGGCGGCGGCGCAAATGGGCATCAGGAAGGTCCCCAGGCCGCAGTTGAGCATATAGGCGGGGTTGGCGGCAAAATGCGCCAGCTCCCGGTGCAGCAGCGCCCCGTCCACGCTGCGCCGCCGCAGGGCGGTCTCCCGGTACGTCCGGCGGGCGGTTTTCCCGGTGGAGGTGGCGATATGCAGGAAGCTGCGGGAGAGCAGCACCCACATCAGGCCGCACAGTGCCGCCACCGCCGCCGTGACCGCCAGCATGGCCGCCCCGCTGCCCGTGCCCACGCTGCCGAACAGGTACAGAGGGTAGGCGCGGCTCCGGATCTGGGCGCCGTAGGTCCCGGCGTTGGCCAGCAGGTCCTGAAGGACGCTCTGGGCCTTGAAATAGACGAAGTAATACAGGCCGATGAACACCAGCGAGGCCAGCACGACGACGAGGCTCTTGTTCCGGAGCTTCTGGCTGATTTTTGCCGCCACCCAGCCCAGAGCGCAGGAAAGCACCAGCACCACCAGGGAGATCAGCAGGGCCAGCACCAGTCCGCCCAGAACGGCAGACGCCGTGACCCCCACGGTGACCCAATAGACGACCACCGCCGGAAGGATCACCACGGCGGAGTACATCAGGCCCATCAGATACACCCCGGACAGCCGGGCCGCCACCAGGCTGGACACCGGAACCGGCATGGACAGCAGCAGGTCGTTGTCCTTGGGCAGATACAGCCCCGCATAGGTGTTGAATATGCTGCCCAAGGCCCCCAGCAGCACGGCGATCAAGCCCATCAGCGCAAAATAGAGCCAATCCAGGCCCGCCGCCGCCAGCGGCCCGCAGAGCTTCACCGCCAGCAGGGTGAAAATGCCGCCCAGGATGCCCGCCATCAGCAGGACGAACAGCCCGATATACAGGGCCGTGGCCAGCCGGGAGCGGGCCTTGTTCTTCTTGGCGTCGTAAAAATAGGACCGGAAAATCTCAAACAGCTGCTTTTTCAGCAAGAGCTTCAGCATGATTCGCCCTCCAGCTCCAGGAACACGTCCTCCAGGGAGTCGTCGCCCTTGACCTCCTCCATGGTGCCGGAGCGGATCAGCCTTCCGCCCTGGATGATGGCCACCTTATCGCAGAGCTTCTCCGCCACCTCCAGCACATGGGTGGAGAAGAAGATGGCCCCGCCCTCATCGCAGACCTGGCGCATCATCCCCTTGAGCAGGTGGGATGCCTTGGGGTCCAGGCCCACGAAGGGCTCATCCATGAGGATCAGCCTGGGCCGGTGCAGCCAGGCGGAGATAATGGCCAGCTTCTGCTTCATGCCGTGGGAATAGGCGGCAACGGGCTGGGCCAGATCCTCCGTCAGCTCGAAAAGACCGGCGTATTGGCGGATGCGGTCCTGCCGGTCGGCGGCGCTGACGCCGAAGATGTCCGCCACAAAGTTCAGATATTTGATGCCGGTCATGTAGTCGTACAGGTCAGGGTTATCCGGGATATAGGCAAAGGTCCGCTTGCACTCCAGCGGCTGGGTCCGGATGGACTTGCCGTCCACATAGATTTCCCCCTGGTCGAATTGCAGGATACCCGCCACGGATTTCAGGGTGGTGGTCTTGCCCGCCCCGTTGTGGCCGATGAAGCCGTAGATCTCCCCCGGGGCGATGTGCAGGTTCAGGTCGTCCACGGCTTTTTTCTCGCCGTAGGCCTTGGATAAATGTTCAATTCTGAGCATCTCGTTCTCCTCTATTCAGCAGCAGTCGGATTTCATTGGCGGCTTCCTCCGCCGAAACGGCGTCCGTGTCCACCCGCAGGTCGTGGGCCTCCGTCTCAAACCGGCCGTATTTCCGCTCCAGCATAGCGGCCACCGGGGTGGGCAGATTCCCGTGCATCCGCGCGGCAAACCGCTCCTTGATGGCGGCAAGGCCCGCCGTCACCAGCACCCGGACGCAGCCCTCCGGCAGCAGGGCCAGCTGGTCCTTTTCGGAAATGACGTAGAGGATCGTCTCCTCGCCGCGCAGCTTCTTCTGGAACAGGGCCGCCGCCATGCTTTCGCTTTTGGCCAGCTTCAGATAGTCCTTTCCACTGAAAACCTCTGCGGAAAGCGACGGGGCCAGCGCCGCAGCGATGGTGGATTTCCCTGTGCAGCTGTCTCCGAATAATGCAATTACCATGATCGTTCGTCCTTTCTCTCGTTTCACCGGCTCCCCGGCCCGTCTGTGGGGGAGGAGATCAGCGTGATCTGCCGCTGACGGCTCCCTTCCTTCACGCCGATGTCCATATACTTCAGGGCCGTCTGGTTGATCTCCGTCAGAAAGCCGGTGAATTCCTCATCCGTCAGGGTCAGGGTGCAGGTGGTCATCAGCAGCATATCCCGCCTGGGGTCGGCCCCGCCGCCGGAAAAATATCTGGCAAAGGAGGCGCTGAGGCCCAGAAGCGCCGTCTGCACCGCCGTGCCGTCGTCGTCGATCTCCAGGGCGCTTTTGTTCAGGCTGTAAATGCTCTCCACCGTGCCGCGGATGCGGTTCTCCCCCACCACCGTGAGAATGCCGTGCTCCGTCAGCAGCTTCATGTGCCGGTACAGGCTGGCGCCGGGAACATCCGGCAGGGCCTTCCGGATCTCCTTGACCGTGCCGGTTTCGTGAAGCAGCAGATACTGAAAAATCCGCTGCCGCACGGGATTCATGACGATCTCCGCCAATTCCATGTGGTACTCTCCCCTTTCATCGTTCTACGATTCTATTATATTCTCATTTTTGAGAATGTCAAGGTATAATTAGAAAAGTGTCACAAAGCCGCCGGGTAAAGTCCCCGCGAAAACAAAAAAGAAAACCTTGAAACCGTTCGGTTTCAAGGTTTTCGTGTGGTGGAGATAAGCGGGATCGAACCGCTGACCTCTTGAATGCCATTCAAGCGCTCTCCCGAGTGATCGGTTAAGCACCCCTACAGGCATCTGGGGCCATATCTCCATCAGAATCCACCCACACGCATTTCTGCGATTATTTTAGCGTGTTTTGGAACTGTTGTCAATTAGAGAGGCTGAATGAGCGCACTGTCAGGCAGTGCTTTTTTCATGAAACAATGTCCTGTGCTGCATACTCAACTTCTGTTTCCAATCCGAGTTCGAACTGTGCGAAGCTCATGTTGAACTCGATGTGCAGGCGATAATCGGAGTACACATCCACTCTCTTGATGATGTATCCTGCGATCATCTTCTTCACATCCATGTCGCTGCCATCGAACATCTCGGACCATTCCATGATGCGGCGGTAATCCGCTTTGATGGCTTCGATGCGCTGATTGCTTTTCTCGACGTCCTCATTGAGTTCAGTCAATTGAGCATTGGCATCCAGCATCCTGGTACGGGCATTGTTGACCAGCTCCGACAGGACTTCCATCGGGAACGCACTCTCACCCTGCACGGCTTTGATGATCTCCAGCTTCAGTGATTCATATTCCTTGGCAGCCTTAGCAGACTCTGCTTTGGCGTCCGCAAGGCGCTTCTTGAGACTGACCATGGCACTGCGGTGGGTACGGGAGATGATCTCGTTCTCCTCTACAGACCGCATCCGATCAAATACCTGATGGAGAATGTCGGTGACCATCTTGTCCAGAATGTGCATGGTGTAGCCAGTCTGCCCATCGCAGTTACTGCGCTTGCGGGTCTTGTTGTAGCACACATAGCGGATGCGCTTGCGGCCAACCTTTTCACCGGCAGCGTTGATCCGAGTTGTCCCATTGGTGGTCAGCGTCAGACGCCCGCCGCAGTGTCCGCAGAACACATTGCCGGACAGTAGGGATTGCCCCCTGGTGTTGCGGGGCATGGTTCGCAGCGCATTGCACTCATTGGCTCGTTCAGCCATGAGCTTTTGCGCCAGCTCGAAGTTCTCCGGTGAGATAATCTGCAAATCAGGGAATGCTTTAGACTGTGTACTGCCGCTCCGAAGCACGCCAGTGTACATGATATTATGCAGAATGTGACCGACGGTAGCTTCATGCCAGTTCTTCCCGTCACGGGTCTTGATGCCCATCTCAGACAGGAAGTTGGCGATTTTAAATCTGCCGTAACCGGAGCCGACGCACAGGTCGAACATCATGCGCACGACCTTTGCCTCATCAGGATTGATCTCCAGTTTGAAGACCTCATGCTTGCGCTTGTTGTATGTGCCGCTGGGTACCAGGTCATAGCCGTAAGGGGCGGAACCGCCACGGAAGCGGCCTTCCTGTACCATCTGCCCGAGGGCAGCCTTGGTACGCATGGAGGTTTTCTGACTCTCACCGTCTGCCTGCCAGAAGCGGATGTAGTTGGTGAGACGGTCGACATGCGTGTCGATTCGCTGTTCACCTTCGTTGACGCTCCAGACCTGAATGCCGTGGTTGATGAGCCATTCGACCACGAAAGGCGTTTCTTCGGCTCGTCTGCCAATACGGTCGAACATGAACACCAGCAGAATATCGAATTTGCCCTGTTCGGCATATTCCTTGATGAGTTGAATTTTATCACGGTCATTGGCGCTGACCTTGAAGCCTGACACGCCGTTTTCCTGTTCCTCGTACACGATGGTCCAGCCCATCCGCTCTGCGAACTCACGGCAGGCTTTTCTCTGCACGGGGATATCAGCTTGATTCTGGTCATCGTGGTCGACCTGCTTGGTGGTGGAGACGCGGTACAGACAGCATACTCTGTTCTGGATGCTGAGTACATTTTGATAAGAACAACAAACTCTTTCAGCCATAATGTATCCTTCCTCTCAATGAATGATTTAGAAATGTGAGAGGTTCAGATACACCTTTTCATGTATTCACTTTTCAAAGTACACGGCATTTTGCCACCTTGATTATCTCACATTTCAGGTTGAATAGCTATCAAAACCTCGAAATATAAGCAACAAAGAAACGGCCTCCGATCCGGTAAAATCGCGCTTGAGTAAAAGACTTTTTGCCCAAGCGCCAGCTTGCCGAGAATAGAAAGCAGGCCGCAGCTTTAAACTGCAGCCTGCTCGTAATGACAAAAGAATTTTATTTTTCCTGCTCTAACCGATGGAGTTCTGCGCGGGCTTTTTCAAGTTCTTCTTCCAATTCAGCAATGCGCTTCTGATCTCGACGAAATATCTCACGATTTATTTCGTCCGATTTCTGATATATCATAACCATGAGCATCAGAGCCGGACGCACATCCTCGTCAGGGATTTTGACGACAGCTGCGCCAACAGCCTCTTGGCCGCGATTCTTTACCAACTGCTCCAAATCATCTCTGGTAACCATTTTGTTTTTCCTCCGCAGTTTCTCAATTCCACTTCTCGGTGTGCTTTTGACGATCCAGATATTCCTTTGATTCTTGCTCATCGGCAGGCCGCACTCGCTTTTTGCCGCAGTCCGGGCATTGGTCGCATCCGGTTTCCGCTTCGAAGGTATAGTGGCAGGCGTCACAGGTATAGATTTCTTTGCTCATCGTACTTCTCCTGTGGTATGACGGACTGCAATATATTTCTGATTCCGGCTATTGGGCTTATCAGGAACTGTCAACTGGAGTTCTCCTGTCTCCAACATCGGCTTCAGATATGCTTTCAGAAAATGTGCTTTGTTTTTCATTCCGCAGGCTTGCATCAACTGTTCGCGCGTCTGAGGGGCATTGAGGCACAGAGAAACAATCTTACTCCGAATATCTTTATCTGGAGTGTTGACTGGTATGGTAACTGGAGTGGTATCCGTTCCAGTCGTGTCAAAATTCTCGTCGGACCGATAGAAAACAACCACGAATCCGGACTTCAAAACCTCAAATTTATATTTGCATCCAGCAGCGTCACACGCATCAGCAATACGCTTCAGTCCAGTACCAAAGCTCTCAACATTCTTGGAGTAATAAAGTGTCTGTGCAATCAGCGGGTTCCTGCGGATAGGGCGCTCTCGACCAGAGATGAAGTCCTCCGGCTCATAGCCTGCCGGAAAAGTACCGGGGTTATAAATCTCA
>ERZ824598.1805-NODE-1805-length-24963-cov-2.794644_pt1 | contig 24963 bp, 20 predicted proteins | sample MGYA00519934_ERZ824598 | MGnify/ENA primary metagenome ERZ824598 (study PRJEB31778, sample SAMEA3449177) | human gut metagenome | biome: human gut; feature: human-associated habitat; material: faeces | place: United Kingdom | collected 2010/2012 ...
CAATGTTGTCGTTGCCGGTACAGTAAAGCGTATCACTTCTTTCGGCGCATTTGTCAGCGTAGACGGATTCGATTGCCTTGCGCATATCGTTGACCTTAGTTGGAATCATATTAAAACCGTTGACGAAGTTCTTAAGATCGGTGAAACTTACGATTTCTTGGTTCTTAGCGTAGACAGAGAAAAAGGCAGAGTTTCGCTCGGATATAAGCAGCTTCAGCCCCATCCGTTTGTAGTTGCAATGCAAAAATATCCTGTAGGTTCGGAAGTCGAAGGTAAGGTAGTAAGCATCGTTCCCTTTGGAGCGTTCGTGCAAATCGAGCCGGGCGTTGAAGGTCTTGTTCATGTTTCCGAAGCTTCTCACGGATTTACAAAAAATATTAACGAGGTAGTTAAGGTAGGCGATATCGTTAAAGTTAAGATTTTGGCAATCGACGAAGAGTCCAGAAGAATTACTTTAAGCATCAAGGCTTGCTTGCCCGAAGACGCTATCCCCGAAGCTAAACCCGAAAACGAAGAAGATAAAGTTAGAAAGCCGAGAGCAAAGAAGACCGAGCGTAAGCCCAAAGACGATGACGATTCGCAGAAAGAATGGAAAGAAGATTCCTCTAACAATCAGTTCGCCGACCTTCTTAAGAATCTCGATATAAAAGACTAATACGAGTACGATTAAAAGTAAGTCCCTTGCGTAAAGCAAGGGACTTTTCTTGGCAATTATGTATCATAATTATATTTTGTAAGCGTATTAAGTATTATGAGAATTTTTGATTTGCATAACGATGCGCTTACCGGCGGAGGAAAAACAGATAACGACAACGTAATTTATGCGATATGGACTACGCTGCTTGACTGTGTCGATGTAATAAAAAAAGCCGATTGCGGGAAAAGAATTGCTTTGGAAGATTTGGGCGGAATGGATATTGATACGGCAATATCGCTTTCGCCTTTATATTGTGGTTTGACGTGGAACGGTTTTAACGGGTTGGCAGGCGGCGCTCTTACCGATGACGAGCTAACGGAAAAAGGAAGATATTATATAGAAAAATTAAACCAAGCTGAGATTGTCATAGATGCCGCTCATTTAAACAGACGCAGCTTTTATCAGGTTGCGGAAATAGCGAAAAAATTTATATGCAGTCATACTGCGATGAACAGTTTAAATGAGCATAGACGAAATTTGACAAACGATCAAATTTCTGTTATAATAAATAAAGGCGGTTTAGTCGGGCTGTGTTTTGTCGGTAAGTTTTTAGGCGAAGCCACAATCGAACGATTTATTGCCCATGTAGACGCATTTATCGACAAATTCGGCGATGAAAATTTGTGCATCGGTTCGGATTTTTATGGAACGGACGATATAATCGAGGGCATAAACGATTACAAAAGCTTCGATAAACTCGTACTCGGACTTATAAAATGCGGCTATAACGATAGGTCGATTAAACGCATTTTGTGCGATAATGCGTTAAAATATTTCGGAGAGATTAAAATATGAGAGATTTATACGAAAATCCGTTAAATACACGTTATGCGTCATCTGAAATGTCGCATATTTTTTCGGATGACAACAAATTTTGTCTTTGGAGAAAATTATGGATTGCCCTTGCCGAGAGCGAAATGGAAATGGGGTTGCCGATAAAACAATCTCAAATAGACGAGATGAAGAAATATGTTTCGGATATAAATTACGACGTTGCCAATCAGCGAGAAAAAGAGGTAAAGCATGACGTAATGGCCCATGTTTATGCCTTTGGTCAGCAAGCCGTAAGCGCAAAGCCTATAATTCATTTAGGCGCAACGAGTTGTTTCGTTACCGACAATGCTGACGTAATAGAAATTGCAGATGCGTTGAAATTGGTTAAGAGCAAATTGGTTTCGGTAATCAAAAAATTGTCGAATTTTGCGTACGAATATAAGGATGTAGCCACACTCGGATATACGCATCTTCAGCCGGCGCAACTTACTACAGTAGGAAAACGAGCGTGTTTGTGGATACAGGATTTGTGCCTCGATTATGAATCGTTGTGCGAATAGCTAAAGTCAGGTTGCGTGGAGTAAAGGGAACAACCGGCACGCAAGCGAGTTTTTTGGATCTTCTCGGCAGTGAGGAAAAGGTTAGACAGTTAGAAAATAAAGTCGTAAAAAAAATGGGGTATGATAAAGCTTACGCCGTTACAGGGCAGACCTATCCGAGAAAGTTCGATTATAATGTTTTGTCGGTTCTTTCGCAGATAGCGCAGAGCGCATATAAGTTCGGTAACGACTTAAGACTACTTCAAAGTATGAAAGAAATGGAAGAACCGTTTGAGAAAAATCAAATCGGCTCTTCCGCTATGGCATATAAGCGTAATCCCATGCGTAGCGAACGCATGTGCGCTTTGGCGAGATACGTTATTTCTTTGCCGACGAACGAGGCAGTCACGGCAGCTACGCAGTGGATGGAACGTACCTTGGACGATAGTGCAAATAGGCGAATAACAATAGCGCAGGCATTTTTGGCGGTAGACGGAATACTGAATATTTATAACAATATTGTTTCCGGTATAGTTGTATATCGCAAAATGATACAAAAACATGTAAAAGACGAATTGCCCTTTATGGCAACTGAAAATATAATCATGGAATGCGTCAAGCATGGCGGCGATAGGCAGGAGCTTCACGAGCGTATAAGAATCCATTCGATGGAAAGCGGTAAAAGAGTAAAAGAAGGAGAAAGCAACGATTTGATAGAACGGATAAAAGCTGACGAAGCGTTTGCGGCAATTAAAAGCAGTATTGACGATATGCTTAGTCCTGAGCAATTTATCGGCTTTGCTGCAAAACAAACTGAAAGATTTATCGACGAGGTTGTATCTACGATTATTCGAGATAACGGGACTGCGTCGTGCGATTTTGAATTAAAAGTGTAGCGTTGTAATGATAGGCATTTTGCCGTTGATTCATGTAAATAAAACTTTTTTTGCTTTGATTAAGTGGAATTTGTGAATAACATTGCAATTTAATTGACATATTTTGACGAATGTAATACAATACCCTTTGCGGATGTGCATATCACCATGATTGTAATAATATTACTTTTTAGGTGTAAGTCGATTTTTCGATACTAATCTATGTTGTGCATCGATAGGCGTGGAAATTGCAAATTGAGAGGAGAAAATCATGTTTTGTAAAAATTGCGGTATTGCCGTTACCTATGATGAAGTTTACTGCCATAATTGCGGCGCAGCGCTCAAACCGACATATGAAGAGCGAGCGGCAAACGCTAAAAATGAGGATCGTAGCACTTTGGGTACAATAGCTTTGGTGTTTGCTATCATTTCTTGCGTCATTATGGGATTTGCGTTGTTTCCGCTTGCTTGGGCCGTCCCGATGACTGTTTCGATGTCTCGTAAGTTAAAAAACGGACAGCCTATAAGTGTGGGATTTAAAGTTTGCACGCTTTTGTTCTTGAATACTGTTTCCAGAATCTGTTTGAAAAATCATTTTTCAAATACATTTTAAGATTCAGAGACCCGAATACAACATCACAGATCGTCCATCTCTGGCTCAGCATAATAAAGCCATTATTTTTAATATAACAAGTTTTCCCGAAAAACACAACAAAAAATATCAAATAACATAGAAAACAGCCTTCAAATGATAGCATAAAGTCGGATATTCGTAAAAGAATGTTCGACTTTTTGATTTAATATAAAAAACAGAAAGAGAGAACAATGCAAAAGTTTTCTCTTTTTTATGCCGTTTTGAGGGGTGATTTCCTGTTTGCAGTGAGAAAAATTATAATAAAAATAGTAAAGATAAAGGAAAACTTATGAAATATAAAGAATGTTTGCATGAGATGTTTAGGTAACTAATAAATAAATTAAGTTACCCTATGCTAACCATTTGATTTTTTTGTTGTCAATCTGTATAATATAATTAAAGAAGAAAATGATTTTGGACAATGGACGGATTTTGCCGGAATGTTAAAAAGAGATAATGCTTGTCAATTCGTGATAGTTAATAAAACATATTCTAATGTGGTGCAAGTAATACTTGCAAGAGCAAACATAGAGGAGAAAAGGTATTCGTTACAGAATAAAAATGAGATAGAGAAGCGAAAAAGATAACTGAATTGTAATTCAGAACTTAATAAGTTTTAATCGTTGCAAAGGAGAAGGTATGAAAAAGATTCATTTCGAGGTGAAAACGGACGGATTTTACGGCGCGTATTGGAAAAATAAAAAAGAGACGAACAGCGCGATAATTGCCATGCTCGGTGACGATGCGGAGGATTATATGGCGAAGTCATGCGTAAAATGGCTTATGAAGAAAGGCGTAAACGTGCTTACGATGTCTCCGGGAAAGAAAAATTACAGCCACCATAATTATCCGCTCGAAAGGATCGAAAAAGCTATAGAGTGGCTCAAAAACAACGGAAACAAAAAAATAGGCATCGTGGGTGGCTCTACCACCGGTACGCTTGCGCTGACCGCTGCGTCGTATTTTCCTGACATTACGCTTACAATAGCGATGACAGCAAGCGATTTTATATGGCAGGGATTTGAACAAGGCAAAAAAGACGGCTGTAGAGAGTGGCCTATCGAGGGGGAATCGCTGTTTTCATATTGTGGAAAGCCGTTGCCGTATATGCCGTTTTGTTATAAGCACCCCGAGTATTGGCAGGTAGTGAAATCGGAGACAAAGAAGTCGGGAAATATGATCGATTCTAAAAAGATTTTTGACGACTCGGAAGAGGCGCATCCCATCACCGAAGACGAATTTATAAAAATCGAAAACATAAAGGGCAAACTTCTTATGATAGGCTCGGAAGACGATTGTTTATGGAACGCTGCAAAATACGTTAAAAGAGCGGAAAAGCGATTGTCCGAAAAATCGCACGATTGTGACGCAGAATTTGTCACATATAAGCACGGTTCACACTTTGTTTTCCCCGAAAGCCTTTTTAAAACCATTTTCCCTATCGGGGCGAACATCCTTTTGAAAGTTATGTTCAAAGCGGCGAAAGAGTTCCCGAAAGAATGTAAGGAAACGAGAATTGATATAGATAAAAGACTTTCAAAAGCCATAAAGGAGTGGATAAACAAATGAAATACGGTTTTATTCAGAAGTTAATGTGGGCAGGTTATAAAGGGACATTTAAAAAACAGCTTTCCGAAGCGTTAAGAGAATCCGACCCGAAGGCCGTTATGAAAGAGGCTCATAAAAAATACAAGGAAATTCTGGCAGACGTAACAGAGTTTGAAAAAGGCGACAGATTTTTAATCAATATATTAAGTTGCGCATTGCTTTCGTCAATTTTGCTCTCGGTAAAAAATAAGTATACATTGGAAGAAGTGCGCATTTATTACCGCGGTGCGATGTGCGACAATTTCTTGACGAAAGTCGCATCGAAGAAAAGTAAGGCGTACACCGAGAAGGGTAGAGAATTACTTAAACAGCAAGCCGAAAAAAGCGAGATTTTGGCTGCTAAAAACCCTTATTCGTGGAGATTTGCCGTTGAAGACGGAAAGACGATAAATCAGTATACCGCAACTTTTTACACTTGCGGAATCTGTTATCTCATGACCAAACTCGGACTTAAAGAGTATATACCCGCAATGTGTACGCTTGACTACGATATGGCGGCTCTTAACAATACGGTTTTCACAAGGGAATATACCTTAGCGGGCGGCGGAGCATATTGCGATTGCCATTACGACCATAAAGGATAAATAATGAATTGCTCGAATTGTACAAATTATTTAAGAGAAACAAAAATACTCGATTATTCATCTAAACAAATTCAACTGCTTGTAGAAGGTCGTGGGTGGAAGAATTTACCGGAAACGGAACGGGTGAAAGCAATTTATAATTTCGTTAAAGATGAGATTTTATTCGGATATAACGTTGACGACGGCGTAAAGGCGAGTCGGGTGCTGAAAGACGGATACGGGCAATGCAACACCAAGGGGACGCTTTTTATGGCTCTTCTTCGTGCCTCGGGTATTCCTTGCCGAATACATGGTTTTATGATAGATAAAATTCTGCAGAAAGGTGCGATGACGGGTTTGGTTTATAAGTTTGCGCCCGACGAGATTTTCCACAGTTATGTAGAAGCGTACGTTTGCGGGGAATGGTATAACCTCGAAGGGTTTATTCTCGATAAAAAATACCTTTCCGCATTGCAAAAAATTTTTAAGCCGAATAATGACGGTTCGTTTATCGGTTACGGCGTTGCGACGAAAAACTTTATAAATCCGCCGGTCGAATTTAATTGTTGCAATACCTATATACAAAAAGAGGGAATCGTTCGAGATTTCGGAGTGTATGACGAGCCCGATTCTCTTCTGAGAGAACATGGACAGACGATGAACTTATTAAAAAAGTGCGTTTATCGACTTATAGGCAGACATTTGATGAATAATAACGTGAAGAAAATCAGAAATCGTTCGGTATGATTAGCCGGAGGCAATGGCGTTCGAACAGAAAAAATATTCGGCTTTACCGTCGTTTGTAAATAACGACATACACGCCGAAAGGAGTAATATACGGATCCGGTAATGCTAAAAATTATGTCGTGGCTTGGGATAATAGGGCATGCAAACAATATGTATGGTCGTAAAACGGTCATCGGCATAGTAAAATAAAGAAATAAAAAACAAAGAGAATAACGCAGTATAGCGAATAATAGGAGATAAATATGGGATTTTTTGAAAATACACGAAAGCCACAAGGATTCGGTGGGAGGATAATGGTAAAAATGATGAACACCGGTCATAGTAAGTTGGCAAAGTGGGGTTTTACCAAAATTTACACAAAGTTGGATTCTAAGGTATTGGATATCGGTTGTGGCGGTGGGGCAAATATTGTCAACTGGATAAAAAAATGTTCAACAGGGCATGTGACAGGGATAGATTATTCAAAAGTCAGCGTAGAGGAATCGAAAAAACTAAATGCTATCGCAATCAAGCAAGGCAGGTGTGATATTGTTTATGGCGATGTATCGTCTATGCCGTTTGATGATGAGGCTTTTGATTGTGTTTCTGCGTTTGAGACGGTATATTTTTGGGAAGATCTTGAAAAATGCTTTGCAGAGGTTCACCGTGTTATGAAAAACGGCGGTACATTCCTTATATGCAACGAGAGCGATGGTACAAATCCCAAGGATGAAAAATGGGCAAAAAAAATAGGCGGGATGAAAATTTACAATGAAATGCAACTTCGCACAATGCTGGAAAAAGTTGGATTTTGTGATATTAAGAGTTTTGTAGATGCTAAAAAACACTGGCTGTGCATTGTTGCGAAGAAATAAGCGGTAATCAAACATATGAAAACTTCAACGAATATAATTTAAATCCAAATAATCTAAACGGCGGCGAAGACAAATTTGCCGCTTTTTAATTTATCAGGCAGAAAAAATGCTTGACTTTATTAAATAACAGTGTTATAATAACACCGTTATTAAAACAAAGGAAGTTCGGCAATGAGAAAGAAAGACGATTTAGCCATCGATAAGATAATGGAATGTGCCAAAACGGAATTTCTTGAAAAAGGATTCGAGGGCGCGTCTATGCGCAAGGTTGCCGAAAATGCGGGTTATACTACCGGCATGCTTTACGGTAGATTTGCAGATAAGGGCGAACTGTTCAAAGCGATAGTAAAAGCCTCGGCGGAAAAACTTTATTCGTATTATGCGGAAGTGCAGGAAAACTTTGCGGGTTTATCGCCCGAAACGCAATATAAAGACATGCACGTTTACGTTGATAAAAGGATAGACGAAATGCTGGATATCGTTTACGGTGATTTCGACGGGTTCAAACTTATCATCTGTAAAAGCAAGGGCAGCGAATACGAAAAGTATATCGATAGTCTTATCGAAATCGAAACCGAAAATACCGTTCGTTTTATAAACGACATGAACGCTGCGGGGATAAAGGTTAAGTCGGTAAGAGCGGACCTTTCGCATATGCTTGCCACCGCGATGTTCAACGGAATGTTCGAAGTGGTGGGACATGACTTTTCAAAAGACGACGCGCGGCAATATATAAAACAGTTACAGTATTTTTTCAACGCCGGTTGGGATAAAATTTTAGGGCTTCCGTCCGATTGGACGTTGCCCGAATAATAAACTTGTTAAAAAGGGAAAGGAATTTCCTTTTTTATATGTTATATTGTTAGACGCTGCTAACCAGAAAATCCAATCCAGGGAGGTTTTACATTGAAAAAACAATCAAATATTTCAAGGCTTATGGGGTATGCGGGTAAGCACAGGTATTTTACTTACGCTTCGTGGTTGCTTGCGGTGATAAGCGCGCTTATCGCGCTTCTTCCTTTTGTTTATATCTGGAAGATAATAAAAGAAGTGCTTGACGTTGCCCCGAATTTTTCATCGGCAACCGGGCTTGTGCATAACGGGATTATGGCAATGATTTTTGCCATTGTATCATTTCTTGTATATATAAGCGCGCTTATGTGTTCGCATCTTGCGGCGTTCAGAGTCGCAACGAATATGCGCGTGGCCGTTACGGAGCATATAGCAAAACTTCCGCTCGGATTTGCGGATAGTTTCGGCAGCGGAAAATTAAGAAAAATCATAAACGATTCCACAGGTGCGACGGAGACTTATCTTGCGCATCAATTGCCCGATAAATATGCGGCTTTGGCAACGCCCGTCGGGCTTCTTGTTCTTTTGTTTGTTTTCGATTGGCGATTGGGGCTTTTAAGCCTTATTCCCGTTGTGCTTGCCTTTCTTGTAATGTCATCGATGACGGGTAAGCATATGGCGGAAAAAATGAAACAATATAACAACGCGCTTGAAAATATGTCCAACGAAGCGGTTGAATACGTCCGCGGAATACCGGTAGTTAAAACGTTCGGGCAGTCGGTTTTTTCGTTCAAAAAATTCAAAAGTACGATAGACGAATATCAGAAGTGGGTAGTCGCTTACACGAAGGATATGCGCGTGCCTATGATGTTTTACACAGCCGCGATAAACGGCGTATTTGCCTTTTTGATTGCCGGGGCGTTATGGTTTACGGCAGACGGCGTAACGAACGGATTTTTACTCAATCTTATCTTTTATATCGTGATTACGCCCGTTATTTCGCTTACCTTGACTAAAATGATGTATATGAGCGAAAACAATATGATTGTCAAAGACGCGCTTGAACGCATCGACGGCGTTTTATCCGTCAGTCCCATGAGTGAAAGTGAAACCCCTGAGTCTCCCGCCGATTCGTCCGTCGAACTTAACGACGTGCATTTTTCCTACGACGGTAAAAACGAAGTGATTCGCGGCGTATCGATGAATATAGGCGCGGGACAGACCGTGGCTCTCGTCGGTCCGTCGGGCGGAGGGAAATCCACGCTTGCGGGGCTTATGGCAAGGTTTTTCGACGTGAAAAGCGGAAGCATAAAGGTCGGCGGCGCGGATATACGGGAAATTCCGAAAGAGGAACTGATGAACGCCGTTTCGTTTGTTTTTCAGGATTCAAAACTTATTAAAGCGACTATCGCCGAAAACGTAAAACTCGGAAAACCCGACGCGACGGACGAAGAAGTCGCGGCGGCTCTTCATACTGCGCAGTGCGACGATATAATACAAAAACTCCCCGACGGAGCGGACACGGTTATTGGTACGAAGGGAGTATTTCTTTCGGGCGGCGAGAGGCAGCGAATAGCAATAGCACGCGCCGTATTGAAAAACGCGCCCGTTATTATTCTCGACGAAGCGACGGCTTTTGCCGACCCCGATAACGAAGCCAAAGTGCAGAAAGCGTTTTCCGAACTTTCAAAGGGTAAAACGGTTATTATGATTGCTCATAGGCTTTCGACTGTGGCTAACGCCGATTGTATATACGTAATAAAAGACGGTCTTATAGCGGAAAGCGGCAGGCGCGACGAACTTCTCGAAAAGAACGGGGTGTTTGCCGAAATGTGGAAAGAATATGCCGCGTCGGTAGAATGGAAAGTGGCAAAGGAGGGTGAAAGCAATGTCGCTCGTTAAAACGATACAAAAAAAGACGGCTTCTTCAAAGCAGGGAGCAAAGGGGATTATTAAAGGAATAATCGCCTGCGCGTTTCAGAATATGGCGTTTATGTTGCCGACCACGCTTTTATACTTTCTCGTTTCCGATATGCTTGGCGGCGGAGTGCAAGGTGGAAGAATAACTTTTTACGTCGTCGGATGCGTGATATGCTTTGCGCTTATCTTTTTAACCACATGGTTCCAGTATAACAACACGTATTTTACCACTTACGAAGAAAGCGGAAAAAGAAGACTTAGTTTAGCCGAAAGACTTCGTAAACTTCCTCTATCGTTCTTCGGCAAAAGAGATCTTGCCGACCTGACGAGTACGATTATGTCCGACTGCGAAGTGATAGAAAAGAGTACTTCGCATTTTATCCCGGGACTGTTCGGCTCGTTGATTTCAACTATTCTTATCGCCGCAGGGCTTTTCGTTTTCGATTGGCGAATGGCTCTTGCCGCGCTTTGGGTTATTCCCGTTTCGGTTCTTATCGTCATTTTAAGTTATAAGGTACAGGATAAAGTGCTTGTTAAATTTATGACGGCAAAAATGTCGTGCGCGGACGGTATACAGGAATATATCGAAACGGTACGCGATCTTAAAGCAAACAACGCCGAAGGAAACTACCTTTCTGGATTAAAGAATAAGATTAAGGGCGTTGAAAAGAGTAACATAAAAGCGGAACTCACTACCGCCGTGTTCGTAACGGGCGCGGGAATGGTTTTAAAACTCGGCATAGCCACCGTGGCTTTGGTTGGTTCGGCTCTGCTCGTAAACGGAACGCTCGGAGTTTTAACCTTCTTTATGTTTTTGCTTGTCGCTTCCCGTCTTTACGATCCGATGCAGGCGGCGCTTCAGAATCTTGCGGCAATCATCGCAATGCGAACAAACGTTGCGCGTATGAACGAAATTCTGGAATATCCCGTTCAGACCGGAAACGACACGCTTACGAATAGCGGTTACGATGTCGTTTTCGATCACGTCGGCTTTGCGTATCCGGGCGGCGAAGTTGTATTAAAAGACGTTTCATTCACCGCAAAGCAAGGTGAAGTCACCGCGCTTGTCGGTCCTTCGGGCGGCGGAAAAACAACGGTTTCAAGGCTTGCCGCAAGGTTTTGGGATATTCGGAAAGGTAAAATTACCGTCGGCGGAATGGACGTTGCCGAAATCGACCCCGAAAAATTGATGAGTCTTTATTCTATCGTTTTTCAGGACGTAACTTTGTTTGATAACACGATTATGGAAAATATCCGTCTCGGCAAAAAGGGCGCGACGGACGAAGAAGTTATGTCGGCGGCTCGGCTTGCAAACGTGGACGAGTTTGCCGAAAAACTTCCCGATAAATGGAACACTAATATCGGCGAAAACGGATGCGAACTTTCGGGCGGCGAGAGACAGCGAATTTCGATCGCGCGCGCGTTTCTGAAAGACGCCCCCGTTATTCTTCTCGACGAGGCGACGGCAAGTTTAGACGTGGAAAACGAAACGATGATACAATCGGCGCTTTCCCGTCTTATAAAAGATAAAACCGTGCTTGTGATAGCTCACAGAATGAGAACGGTCGCGGGAGCTGATAAAATCGTGGTTTTGGCGGACGGCGTCGTGGCGGAGCAGGGAAAACCTAATGAGTTGTACAATAAAAACGGCATTTACGCTCGTATGGTGGATTTGCAATCGGCAAGCGGAAAGTGGAAAATTAAATAATTGTGCCGTCCTTCGGAGAAAAATCCGACTTAAAGCCTGGACGGAATTTTCAATTGCTTTTTTCAAAGTAACGTGATATAATGTATAAAAAGCGTAAGAGGGCAATATGGTAGACAACGAATCGCAGGAAATGTATCTCGAAACGATACTTAGATTAAAAAAGAAAAAGGGTAGTGTAAGGGCGATAGATATAGCGGAAGAACTCGGTTATTCCAAGCCGAGCGTTTCCCGCGCCGTGGGAATAATGAAAAAAGACGGTTTTATAGTTGTGCATGCCGACGGACTTATAGACCTTACCGAAACGGGTAAGGATAAAGCCGAAAATATTTTTTCCCGGCATAAATCGCTGACTCAAGCCCTTGTAGTGATGGGGCTTTCGCCCGAGGCCTGCCGGGGAAATCTCCGCAGAGGAGGCGCCCGAAGCGGCGGAAGAAAACGCCTGCCGCGTGGAACACGTTATCACCGAAGAAGCGTTCGAGGCTATCAAAAAATATTTTAACGTGTAAATATAAAAAAATTTTAGTCAACCGCTAACTTTCGGTTGACTTTTTTCTATATATGAGTATAATTAAAAATGGCTTTGGAAAAAGGCCGTTAATTTTTGCGCAAGAGTTAGCCTTAACTAACCGCTTCTGTGTAAGCATGGCGCAAAATTTTTTAGGAATGGTTAGCGCGGGCTAACCAAATAAAACGGATGGTGAGTTACATATGAGTTCGTCGGAATTAAGGTATCTGATAGCGGCAAACGACCTTGCCAAAGAGCTGCAGTCGGTTAAACAGACTGATATAGCAAACAGACTTCACGTAACAAAGGTGAGTGCGTATAACGCGATTGAAAGGTTGCGGGAAAAAGAATATATCGAGAAGAATGATAGGAAAATCGTTCTTACGGATCGCGGAAGGGAAGTTCTGAACGAGTATATGACGATTATACGTTTTATGTCGGCGCATTTGTCGTTACATTGCGGAACGACTGAAAATCAGGCTTATGAAGACGCTCTTAACGCCACCTGCGCGTTTTCGGACGTAACCCGTAACGGAGTGGCAAATTTTATAAAGTCAGAAATGAAGGGCGCGCAGCAAGCACTGATTGATTAAGACAAGGAGCAAACAAATGATAGACAAAGAACTATTTAAACTCATCGGCGGAAATAAGAAGTACATATTTATCGCCGTATTGTTGCAGGCGATAGGTTTAATCGCGAACGTTACGATAACGGGGAGCGTCTGCTATGCCGTGTACCTGTTGACGCAGAACGCCGAATGGATACAATTTATTTATCCGCTTATCGGCGCGGTTATCGGTATTATCGTAAGATATAGCTGTTCACGCGCTACGGGCGATATAAAGGACAAGCTTGGCAGAAGCGTTAAAAAAGATTTACGCGAAAGAGTATACAATAAAATCGTAAAACTCGGCGTTAAGACTACCGACGGGATGAGTATGGCGGGCTTGACGCAGGTTTCGGTAGAAGGCGTAGAACAACTCGACCTTTACTATTCGTCATATCTGCCGCAGTTCTTTTTTGCGATGATCGCGCCCGTAATATTGTTCTTGATATGCGTATGGATCGATTGGAGAACGGCTCTCGTTCTTATCGCCTGCGTTCCGCTTATCCCTGTATCTATTGTAGCGGTAAGTAAGTATGCGAAGAAGATTTTCGCAAAATATTGGGGCAAATACACTTCGATGGGCGATAAGTTCCTCGACAGCGTGCAGGGACTGAAAGAACTCAAAATCTTTCAGGCAGACGCGGCTCAACACGTTAAGATCAACGAAAGCGCGGAAGAATTCAGAGTCATCACAATGAAGGTTCTTGTCATGCAACTTGCAAGCACCACGATCATGGACTTGGTTGCATACGGCGGCGCGGGCGTGGGTATCGCGCTTGCAATCAGTGGCGCGGCGTTTTGGGGACTGAACCCGATTGCTGCATTGTTCCTGTGCCTTGTGGCGGTTGAATTTTTCCTGCCGCTTCGGGCGTTCGGTTCGGCATTCCACGTTGCGATGAACGGCGCAAGCGCGGGTAAAAAGATTATTTCGCTGCTAAACGCACCCGACCCCGAATGGGGAACGGAAACCGTTGACGGCAAAGAGATTAAACTCGAAAACGTTACGTTCTCTTACGACGGCAAACGCGACGTTCTGAAAAACGTGAATATGACCTTCCCCGAAAAGGGAATGACGGCTATCGTCGGAGAGAGCGGTTGCGGAAAATCTACGGTCGTCAATATGCTGATCGGCGCGTTCCGTCCGCAAAAGGGCGAAGTGACCGTCGGCGGCAAACAGCTTGAAAAGCTGTCGCGCGAGAATTGGTATTCGCACCTTTCGGCGGTCAGTTACAATACCTATATCTTCAACGAAAGCGTGAGAGATAACTTTAAGATGGCGAAAGAAAATGTTTCCGACGAAGAAATCTTCGCCGCACTCGAAAAGGTGAACCTGAAAGAGTTTATCGAAGAAAACGGCGGGTTGGATAAGGTTATCACAGAGGACGCGAACAACATTTCGGGCGGACAAAAACAACGCCTTGCGCTTGCGATCGCGCTTGTATCGGGTAAAGATATTTACGTTTTCGACGAAGCAACGAGCAATATCGACATCGAAAGCGAAGCCGTTATTATGAAGAATATCAAGGCGATTTCGGAAAGCAAAAGCGTTATCGTTATTTCGCACCGCTTAGCAAACGTCGTTCCCGCAGACAATATCTATTATATGGAAGAGGGCGAGATAAAGGAAAGCGGTTCGCACGAAAAGCTTATGGCGGCACGGCAAGGATACGCGCGCCTTTATACCGCGCAGAAAACGCTTGAACAGGCTTATGCGGAGGTGGTAGAATGAGTACGCAGAAAAAGACTTTGAGAAGAAGCGGCGCGAAAATAATGGCAAGTCTAATACTTCTTCTCGGTAGTTTGTCTTACATAATGATTTTAGCCGTTATAAACGGAAGCGTGGGTTTCGTCTGCGCGATGGGCGTAACGGTATTCGGCGCGGTAGGAGTTGCGAAGGCACTCGGAGAAGCAATTGCGCTTTCCTATGGGTGGATTATCGGGCTTACGATAGGTTGCGGAGTTCTTCGCGGTCTGCTTCGCTATTTCGAGCAGTACAGCAATCACTATATCGCGTTCAGACTTCTTGCGGTTTTGAGAGATAAAATCTTCGGCGCATTACGCGTTCTTTGCCCCGCAAAACTTGAAAGCAAACAAAAGGGCAGTATTATCGCAATGATCACCTCGGACATCGAAACGCTTGAAGTTTTCTATGCGCATACCATTTCGCCCATCTGTATTGCCGTGCTTGTATCTACGGCTGTGTTCCTGTTCGTAGGGTTTGTTTCGAGTTGGTATCTTGCGCTCGTGGCTCTCGCAGGTTTCCTTACAATCGGCATTGTAGTTCCACTTATCTCGTCGGGAAAACTCAAGGAAAGCGGCGTAAAATACCGCGCGGAATTTGCTTCGTTCTCGGCATATTTCCTTGACAGTATCAAGGGTATCAAAGATATTGTTTTAAACAATGCGGGCGAGGAAAGAGAAAAGGAAGTAAACAGGCGTTCGGACGGACTCCTGAAAGAAACCAAAAAGATGAAGCACAACATTACCTGCGCGGGTTCGGCAATCGAACTTATGGTGTCCGTGTTCGTGCTGATCACGCTTGCGGTGGGAATTTTGCTTGTCAAAAAAGATATGCTGCCTTTAGGCAGAATGATTATCGGTATGGTAACGGTGTTCTCGTCGTTCGGTCCGGTAATCGCGGTCGGTTCGCTTCCCGGCAACCTTACGCAGACTTTCGCAAGCGGCGACAGAGTGCTTAATCTTCTCGCGGAAAAACCTGCGGTGGAAGCGGTTAAAAGCGGTAAAGATTTCGATTACGAAAAACTCGACGTAAAAGATCTTTCGTTCAGTTACGACGGACAGACCGAGGTGCTGAAAGATATCAAAATGCACGCCGAAAAGGGCGAGATTATAGGTATCGTGGGCGAAAGCGGTTGCGGCAAGTCAACGTTTTTGAAACTTCTTTTGAGATTTTGGGAGAGAAGCGGCGGCGAAATAAATTACGACGATATAGATATCGATAAAATCAACACAAATTCGCTTTTGAAAAACGTAACTATGGTTTCGCAAAGCACCTATTTGTTTGAAGAAACGATAGAGGATAATCTTCGTATCGCGAAGCCCGACGCAACGCCGGAAGAAATCGAAAACGCCTGTAAAATGGCTTCGATTCACGACTTTATAATGACTTTACCCGACGGATATAAAACGCAGGTCGGCGCGCTCGGCGATAATCTTTCCGCAGGCGAAAAACAGCGTATCGGGCTTGCCCGCGCCTTCCTTCGCGGCAGCGAACTTATTCTTCTCGACGAGCCGACGAGCAACGTAGACAGTATCAACGAAGGTATTATCTTAAAGGCGTTAAAAGAGCAAAAGAACAAAAAGAGTATTATTCTCGTATCGCACAGAGAATCTACAATGGCGATTGCCGACAGAATCTATAAGGTTGACTGCGGCGTTATGACGGAGGAAGCGTAAAATGGACGAACAAAAGAAATTGAGTGATATAGAAGAAGCGGCGGCGGCTCTTATTGCAAATTCCGAAGATGAAAACCCCGCCTATAAGTCGATAAACAAACAAAAATCGGCGACATCGGAAGAGAAAAACGACAAAAAGATATTCAAGAAATACAAAATTAAAGACATCGTATTTCTTGCGATAATCACGGCTTGCACGCTTATTACGGGCGCGGTGATGCCGTTACTTGTAAACGTGCCATTCTTTGGTATCGTGCAACTTGGTTTGGGACTTCAATTTTCGATTTTTCCCGTAATCGGGATGATGAAAGTAAGAAAGCCGGGTGCGCTTCTGTTTCAGTCGATATTTATATCTGTATTCCTGATTTTTATGTTCCCGCCGATGGCTCTGATTATCGTGTGCGCGCTTGTTTCGGAAACGCTTGCGCTTCTTATCTTCCGCGGGTATAAAAACGATTGGGCGTGCGTATTTGCGGGAACGCTTTATATGCCGCTCACCCTTCCTTTGATGTGGCTTTATTACAACGCGTTTTACACGGTTACGGGCGAAGAAAAAGCGGCTACGAGTATGTTTCTCGGCGGAGCGAACCCCGGCGTGGTTGTCGGCATTTCGATTGCCGTCGTCGCGCTCTGTTTCGTCGGCTCGGTGGTCGGTATGCTTATCGCAAGGGAGCTCAAAAAAGCCGGAGTTCTGAAAAAATGAGATTTTGGTCTTTCAAAAAGAAGATATATCCCATATTCGTATTTCTTGCGAGCCTGTTTTTGATTATATTCGGATTGTGCATGGCAAGGAACGTCAAATGTTCTTACTTTCTGGCGGGATGTTTCGTGTGGCTTATGCTGTTCGGATGCCGAAAAGGTTGCTTTCGCGTTTTGCCCGCGTTTATTATCGTAGGTGGATTATTTGCTGTTATCGCGTATTTTGCTTACGGAAAAGACCTGAATACCGCGATTGCCATGGCTAACCGTTTCGCTTCCGTATTTCTTGCCGCCGCGCTCGGTATGAGCGTAGAACCTGCGGATATGACGAGGAATCTTTCCACGCTCAAAATGACGAGAGGCGTTACGCTCGGTATGCTTATCGCGACTTCATTTCCGCCCGTACTCGGCGCGGAGATAAAAAGGGTAAGAGAAGCGATGAAAACGCGCGGTGCGGGAAGCGTGTTCAACCCGAAGATTTTTTACAGGGCTTTTCTGGTGCCGCTTGTAATGCGGCTTGTGAACATTTCGGATACATTGTCGCTTTCCGTGGAAACGCGCGGATTTTCGCTGGAAAAAACGCCGTATACGGTGTATAAAAAAGAGACCGTATGCATATCGGACGTGCTGTTTATTTTAGGGATAGCCGCGGGCGCGGTTTGTACGGTGGTGTTATGAACGCGATAGAACTTAAAAACGTTAATTTTTCCTACGACGGAAAAACGCAGATTCTCGGAAACGTAAATCTCACGCTTTCTTACGGCGAAGTGAATCTTATTGCCGGGCATTCGGGCGAAGGGAAAAGCACGCTTCTGTACATTATAAGTGGCATTATTCCGAATATCACGGACGGAAAACTTGCGGGAGAAGTGCTGATAAACGGCGAAAATATTCAAGGGAAACGACTCGGGGAAATATGCCGCAAAGTGGGCGTCGTTTTACAAAATGCCGACGAACAAATTATACAAAAAACGGTAGAGGATGAAATCGCTTTCGGATGCGAAAATCTTGCGTTTTCACCCGAAAAAATAAGCAAACAGATAGACACGGTTTGTCGCCTTATGAAGCTCGATAAGTCGTGGCAAAGCCGCAAACTTTCGGGCGGACAGAAGCAAAGACTGATAACGGCTTCCACGCTTGCGATGGGGCAGAAGATAGTAATTTTGGACGAACCGCTTGCAAATCTCGACACGGCGGGCGCGGAAATGCTGATGTCCACATTAAAATCTCTTGCGAAAGCGGGATATTGTATTATTGTAATAGAACACAGGCTCGACGTCGTTCTGCCGTTCGTGGATAAGGTATTTCACGTCGGAAACAGAAACGTAAACGAGATAACCGACAGAGAAAATTACCTGAAAGAGCAGTCAACCGAAATAGAAGATACCTGTTCGACTTTCAGCGGCACGTTACCCGCGTTTTCGCTTGCGGACGTAGCGTTTGCGGTGAAAGAGCGAGACATATTGAACGGAGTTACTTTCGATATATTAAAAGGCTCACGAACGGTTTTACTCGGCGAAAACGGTTGCGGCAAAACAACCCTTTTAAGACTTATTTCCCGTCTTGAAAAGCCTACTCGCGGCGTGATTTTGCAGAATATAGACGACAAATTCGGACAAAAGAGTAAACAGAGCAAAAAGTGGTATAAAAAGGTGGGCGTGGTTTATCAGAACCCCGACTATCAACTTTTTATGCAGACGGTCGAAAAGGAGATCAAATTTGGCGCGAAGTCGGACGAATATGCCGACGAAATAGCCGAAAAATTCGGGATAAAGCATTTATACGCCCGTCATCCGCAGTCGCTGTCGGAAGGACAAAAAAGAAGAGTTTCCATCGCGGCGGTAGTAGCAACAGATCCCGAAGTTCTCATATTGGATGAGCCGACGGTGGGACAGGACTACAAAGGCTTATGCGAAATGGTTGAAGTTCTTAATAAACTTCACGAAGAAGCGCATAACACGATGATAACCGTTACGCACGACAAGCGTTGCGCCGCCGCTTTATGCGATAAATCCGTGTGGATAAAGAACGGAAAGACCTATAAAACCGGCGGAAAAGAGCTTGTCGATGAGTTTTTCATTCAAATCGGAGTTAATTAAAAATTTTAGCCTACGCTAATTTTCTTGATTTCAGCGTTGTTCTATTGACTTAAAATGGAATATATGCTATAATAATGGCGCACTTGGGAAAAGCGACATAACGAGTAAAGAAATTGAATCCAAGCGAGGCAAAAGGCGTACGCCTTTTGCTGTATTCTGACGAATACAGCAAACAATACCTAATTGTACACAACCGCTCGAAAGAGCGGTTATAAAATGGAATTTAGTTAGCCTTGGCTAACCAAATAAAGAGGCATTAAACAAGGAGCAAAAACATTGCTGTTACGACTTAAAAACATAGGAAAAATATATGACAGCAACGATATTCTGACGATCGGTATACGCGGAATCAACCTTGATTTCGACTATAACGAATTCGTAACGATCGAGGGCGAGAGCGGAAGTGGTAAATCTACGCTTCTGAACGTCATCGGCGCGAACGACAGTTACGAAGAGGGCGAGCTGTATATAAACGGCGAGGAAACGTCGCATTACGGCGCGACGGAATGGGAAAAATACCGCGAAAAGTATATTGCAACCGTCTTTCAGGATTTCAACATTATAGAAAACCTTACGGTGCTTGAAAACGTCGAGCTTGCGTTGCTTCGTTTTGACGATAAAAAAACTCGCCGCGAAAAGGCAAGAGAACTCATCGAAAAGGTTGGGCTTATCAAGCAAATCAACCAACGCGGCAGTAAACTTTCGGGCGGCGAAAAACAGCGTACGGTCATAGCTCGTGCTTTGGCAAAAGACGCACCGATTATTTTGGCGGACGAGCCTACGGGGAATTTGGACGTTAAATCTTCGAGAGAAATCGCAAAACTATTAAAAGACGTTTCCAAAGACAAACTCGTCATCGTGGTTACGCACAATCCCGAATTTTTCGTAGAATACGCAACGAGAAGAATTACCATTTTCGACGGCTCTGTCAAAGAAGATAAAGTAATCGAAAAGCCGACGGAAACGAAAAACGTTGAAATCCCCGAAGTTAAGCAAAGCAGAAAGAAAAATATTAAAGATATCTTACATATCGGTGTTCTGAATTACAAAAGCAGACCGAAATTCACGGCGATGATGAGTTTTGCTTTGCTTGTATGCGCGGTAACGCTGTTTGTTGTGTTGTCGGTATTCGGAGTATCGCTCATTAAACCCGTTACGAATTCGCTCGATACCGTGGGCGTGAACGGAAAGGTAATCGTTTCGAGCGAAAAGGGAAACCTTACAAACGACGATCTTGACGAAGCGGCAGGGAAAACAAACGCAGGCTTCTATCTTTTGGATAAGGAATTTTCCGAATTTACGGTAAACGTTCCCAAGAGAAGCGGTATGCTTTCGGCTTACAGCGTCACTTGTCTGTATGCGCCTTATCAATATAACTTAAAGAGAAGCGAAGCGGTTTTGGTGCTGCCGAAATCTGCGGAAAAAGATAAAAACGCAATCGTCGAAACGTTTGTAAACGCAAATGCGGGAATAGAGAGTGTAAGCGTTAAAACGACGCTTTCTTCCGGCAACGTTCTTCTTTACTTATCCCACGCGGATGCGGAAGAAAACGGAGTCAAAATCAAGGCGATCAATACGACGATGAAACTCGGCGAAACAGTCGTTACGGTTAATGCCTTTGAAAAGGACGAAGCGGTTGAAAGCGGAAAAATAAACCTTGTAAATTCCAATACCTATCAGGCAACGAAATATTCTGCGGTTTTCTCGGTAAAATCAAATCGGTCTTACGAAGTTGCGACCGACGGTGAAAAAGACGAAACGAGAAGCGGAAAACTGATCGTTAAAATGAATCCCGACGACTACGCCGCGATTTTCGAAACCGAACAAACAGATGCAAGCCAATCGGCGCTGTATTATGCCGACGATCAGGCGGCAGAAAACGCGCTCGGAAAATTCCCGGACGGCATGATGGGTATGCTTTCCACGAGCAAAGTATACGTCCAAAGCGCGGGCGACGTTTACGCGATGAACGTAATCTACTATATCGCGCTGATTGCGTTTTGCCTTTTGTTTGCCGCTCTCATATCTGTGATTTTCGGAAGAAGCGTAAAGGTTTTTCAAACCGACTTCGCGGTTTACAGAACGCTCGGTATTTCAAGCAAAATTTCGTCGCGTTCGCTTTATATTCAGATGGCGCTCATATTCCTGCCGACAATCGTATTTTTGCCGCTCGTAAGTTTAATCGCGGCGGTGATACCGGGAGGCGGAATCGCATTTATTTCGGCGGGCAATTACTTCTTTATAGAAATCATGCTGCTCTTAATCGTCGAGTTCGTAGCGTTCGGCTTCAACCGTGCGATAGCGGGGCAGAGTATCAGAAAATCTTTGAGAAGGGGGTCGAAAGGTTAATATGTCAAAAATCAAAGTAGAAAACATCGTAAAAACGTTTAACCGACACTCCCGCAACGCAAACAAGGTTTTAAAAGGCGTTTCGTTCGAACTTCCCGAAAAAGGCTTGACGTGCATTTTCGGTAAATCGGGAAGCGGTAAAACAACCCTTCTCAATATTATCGGCGGACTTGAAAAAGCCGATAGCGGTAAGGTTTATATCGACGGCGAATGTACGAGCGGTAAAACCGATAAGATCAGAAACGCAAAAATCGGCTTCATTTTCCAGAACTACTATCTTGAAAAAGGCTACACGATAGCGGAAATCCTCAGAAATCAGATGATTATCGCGGGGTTCAAGGACGAAAAGGAAATCGCCCGTCGCACCGAAGAAGCGTTGAAGCTCGTCGATATGGAGCGTTTCAAAAACAAACTCGGCGACGCGCTTTCGGGCGGACAGCAACAAAGAGTCGCAATCGCCCGTGCAATCGTAAAAGGCAGCGACGTTATCCTTGCCGACGAACCGACGGGCAATCTTGACGCGGAAAACACGATGAAGGTCATGGATATATTAAAGGAAATATCCAAAACTCAACTTGTGGTTATCGTAACGCACGAGGTTTCGCTTATCAAAAAGTATGCCGACAGCCATATAAAAATCGTGGACGGCGAGCTTGTAGAGGACGGCGAAATAGAAGAAACCGACCTTGCGCCCGCAACTTACGACAACATAAAAGAGGGGAACGAAACGCACAGCGTTCTGACCACCTTTACCAAAAGTACGGCGAAGCGAAATGGCAGACTGTTTACCTTAAAGACAATTTTCAAGCGTAATAACGCGGGCGGCGAAAAAGCGTATTCGGTCGGCAACGTATTCAAGCAAATATTTATTCTCGCGCTTGCCGTGGTAATGACGTTTTTCTCGTTCTCGGCGTTCGAGGCGCTTTCGGCGGTTACCGAAAACAAAACGCTCGGAAAAAATACCGTTTATACAAATCTGAACTCTTATTCGGTACTCAGGAAAACGGACGAAAGCCACTACAAGAGTATTGATTTCTTCGATACGGAAATGAGAACGGGAAGTTTCTCATACGGCGGGCTTGCGAGTCTTTCGGGTATAGAAGTCAAATATACGCCGAAGGCAATCGAAGAAGGCGATGAAATTGCCGTAGAATACGGCAGACTTCCCCAAAAAGGAGAAGCGATTGTTTCCCGCAAAATGGCGGAAGAACTCAAAAGAGAATTCCGTATGAAAGAATTGAATACGGATAAAGCAATCACGCTGATGACCTTTGACGGCGAATATCCGATTACAGGTATCACGGGCGGCGACGATAAAATCATTTATCTGAACAAAGAAGATTACGTCAATTTCCTCGGCGTGTATAACAAAATCGGTTTCTCGGACGGGGAAGAGATCTTCTTCAAAGATACTTACGGTTCGGCTTCGTTTACGGCGGAGATTCTGCTGTACGACGGCGAGATCGCAAACGATAAAGTCAGAGTGGAAATCAACAGAAATTCGCTCTACAAAATGATGACCGATACCACGCAGGCAGACTTTGAAGTCAACAAAACGAACTCCCGTTTGAAAAATACGCCTTACGCAATACAGGTAACGGGCAGTAAAGTTTATGTTGAGCAGTTCGAAATCACGCGCGATGTCATGGACACAGACATTCGGGTTTACGTCAACAAAAACGTTCTTCATAATATTTTCGTTTACATATCGCCAAACCTCGACGCGCTTTCGTCTACGGGTTCACAGTATTATTTCGAGATAACTACGGAAAGTCCGGAGCAACTTGCTTCGCTGAAATCCGATTTAAGGGATTTGGGCGTAACGGCAGTAAACGTCGGCGCGGCGTATGAACAGGAAAACGAAGAAGAAAAACAAGACGCGGCAAGCGGGTTGTATCTCTATCTTCTCGTGATCGTCCTGCTTCTCATCATCTATTTCTTCATAGAGAAGTCGGCAAGTATCAAAAACAGTAAAGAGTACGGAATTTACCGTGCAATCGGCGTCAACAAAGGCAATCTTTTGTTCAAAGAGTGCGTCACGGCGGTCGTTCATAACGTTTTTAGTTTCTTTGTGTTCTCGGCGATCACGGTTGCGCTCGTTGCGGTAAGATACGCGATTATGAACGTAGCGTTCGCGGGCTTTATAGGTCTTGCGGCGGCAAGTTTTGCCGTAGGCGCAGCGGCAATGACTTGCATATCGCTTATTCCGTATTTGTTCGTTCTCACACAGTCTCCGTCGGAGATTTTGGCGAGATACGATATTTAATCAGATGTTTTTCCCGCGAAAGCGAGTGAACATACAATACAAAAATTTTTTTAGGAGGTCATTCAAAATGACAAAATTCAGAAAGAACGTCATCGGTGCTATTATGTGTCTTGTGATGCTTCTTGTCGGTGTCTGCGCGTTTACAGCGTGCGGAAGCAAGGATCTGTCGGTTACGTTTACCGTTGAAGGCAAAACGCAAACGGTGGACGTGGTGAACGGTAAGGTGACTATGCCTGCCGATCCGGAAAAGGAATTTTATGAATTCCGCGGTTGGTATACAACTTCGACCTTCGACGAGGGTTCAGAATTTACCAAAGATACCGAAGTGAAAGAAAATCTTACGGTATACGCGTATTTTGCGCCTGTTCACGTCGGCATTTCCGTTAACGGTGAAGCCGCTACCGATATAAAGCTCGAAGAACTTGCGGGAAAGACAACAGAATACACGGAGGACGCGACAAGCAAAAACCTTACGTTCGACGGTTGGTATATCGATGCCGCTTACGGAACGAAGTACAACACGCAGGATGCGGACAACCTTTACGCTCGCTACTGCGCTACGGTTACGTTCGATAACGGTTATGAAACCTTAAAGAGCGTTCAGGTCGGAATCAATTCGACTATGAAAGCCCCCGATAAGGAATATGAAGATTTCGTTCCTTATTATATGGATAAAGAAGATTTGTCTTATGTGGACGAGAACGGAAACGCCGTTGACTTTTCCTCGCTTGTAATTACGAAAAATACGGCTATCAAGGTTATGTGGAAATCACCCTATCTTGCATATCAGAAGATTGAAGGTACGGCAAACGATTATGCGGTCGTCGGTTTCGATTATAAGTCGAGCAATTCGGAAGAGTTTCAGAATATCAAGAGATTTCCTGCAATTTCTTTCCTGTCCAAAAACGTAACGATTGACGGCGTTAAAGATTGCAACGTGGTTACGGCGGACTTCTCCGTTTCGGCGGGAATGTATACGGCAACCGTCGATCAGTGCGATTCTGCGGTCTATGCGTATTTTGCAGACGGCATTCAATATATCAACAGATTTCAGGCTTGCACGAAACTCGAAACCGTCAAATTGCCCGCGAGCCTTAAAGTGCTTGAAAAGTCGTTCTGGAATATGAGAAATCTTAAATCTCTCGAACTTCCCGAAGGGCTTGAGATCATTATCGATTCGCTTTGGGGCGATTATATGGAAGGAATGGTCGGGTACTACAGAGGCGTGAGCGCATTTCCGTTTACCGTAACCGTTCCCGCAAGCGTTACAAGCATCAACGGGTATGCTTTTTACGGCATGACCGCAATC
>ERZ824598.1806-NODE-1806-length-24958-cov-8.578203_pt1 | contig 24958 bp, 24 predicted proteins | sample MGYA00519934_ERZ824598 | MGnify/ENA primary metagenome ERZ824598 (study PRJEB31778, sample SAMEA3449177) | human gut metagenome | biome: human gut; feature: human-associated habitat; material: faeces | place: United Kingdom | collected 2010/2012 ...
GTCAAATGTTAAAAACGAAGCGGCTAAAACGTCTTAAAAATGTCATGTGCTATGGTCTTTGACATTATAGCGGAAACTGAGGAAGAAGTTGAATACTCGGTAAAATCCACTACGATAATTCCCGAAGATATCGGGTGTCCAAAAGATTGCGTGAGGCATCGTATCTATATAGATAATTCCGAATACACGTCTGCTGAAACAACTCATAATAGAGTTGGAGTAGCAGAAGTCGTAATGGAGAGTAAGCTAAATTTAAGTGGAGCAAAAAGATACCATTTCAAGTTTATAATTGAAAAAACATATTGTATACATGATGATTATACCATAGCATATAAAGCGAGACGATACATTCACAATATGCACATTTCATTATTGTTGGATGAAGGTATAAATGCTAATTTCTTTGACCGCGGTTCATTTGAACCATTCCAAGAAGTTAAAAACACTAAACAAAATATCATAATGGCTCATTCAGGCGTTATATTACCAAAACAAGGTTTTATTTTTGCCTTATCAGTAGAATAACAATAACAATTATGAAAAATCAAGGAGAAGCTGAAACTTAGCAGCGCAAACACTGACAGAAATTTTTCTGTAAAGAGATACTATGAATATTCATGGTATCTCTTTAATTCTTTTTTAAAACTTCACCCATATATTTGGTTTTCACAGAAAAAGCAATAAATTTGCAGCAAAGAACGGCAGGTAAATCCTGAACAAAGAGTGATAAGCGTCATAAGTGTGGTCTAAACACACCTCTTTCAGGGACTGCCTTTTTTTATGTCTTTACGCAATGGCTTTAAACATGCTCGGGGATATTTGTAAATTTTTATATTCAAATCTTTTTGTATCTTTGCGGTATGACAAAGATAATACCGATAGAGATTTACAGCCGTGATGTAATGGTTCACTTCGGAAGCCGGAAAAAGCTACGTAAGGAACTTGCCAAGTACATCCCCAAAAACGAGTCCGACAACATTTCCAACTGTTTCGCCAATGTCTCGCTCGGCAAGACTGCCATTTTATCGGGAGGACAGATAATACTCTTTATGCCGCAGCCGCCGAAGTCTGCGACCGATTACGCCATTCTCCAGCACGAGATTTTCCATGTGGCGTTCTTTGTACTTGAAAAGGCAGGGATAATCCTCAATGATACTTGCGACGAGGCTTATTCCTACCTTATTCAGTTCCTTACCAAACGGATTCTGCAAGAGTTCAACCTATCTTTTTCCTGCGATGCTCCGTCTGCGTAGTCTTCGGATGCTTTTCCGCATACCCCGCGGTCACAAACTGACCGTTGATTGAGTTGCGGCTAAGTTCGACGGTAATTGTCTTTTTCTTTGCCATAGGCTCTTTTTATTTGGTTTTACTGCAATATTGCCATTATTTTACGTCTCAATCATATTGCCAGCCACCCAAACAGCCCCCGGAACCGCATCCGGCAGCGGCTATTAGATTAAATCAATGCGACAGACATTAGTTTCGGAAACGTGGTGTCGTACCATAATAGTCGGAGAAATAAATACCGCAGGGACACGGGTTCAGGCCTGTACGCTCCCTGATTGGCTCCGCCCTCAAAGCACTGCCGCTTTGCCGAGGAACTTGCGTACGAAATACTTGATGCCCTTTGGCGTTACTTTTGAAGTCTTGCCGATGTGCTGTTGTCCCTGCGCGTCTTTCCATGGCTTGCGGTCGACCTCGAAGAGGCCGCTTGTCACATATTCCTGTCTCGGAGAATTGCGGTCGCTTCCGCTCTTAATCAGATAACCCTCGTTGCGCAAAATTTCGTATAGCCGGTTCTGTCCTATCTTGAAACCGCGTTGCGTAAGCACCTTTGCGAGTTCTCTAATGAGACAGGTGTCGGTCGAAGCCGTTACCATGTCATGAAATTCGACCTTTGGCGCGTCCTCGGCAATTTTGTCGGCCTGCGCCTTGTTCTCAATCATCAGACGCTCCTTTTCCTCCTCTGCCTGAATTACCATAAGGGCGAGTTCCTTGCGGGACAGCTCGCGCGGACGCAATTCTCCTTGACGTGCAGCATGGAATACTTGACGGTACACTTCAAATACAGGGCGAACCTTGCGAGCAATAAAGAACTCAAAACAAGACGTCGTGAGGTAATATTCATGTCGGATACTACCCACTTCGGTTTTTACCGAAGTGATGTTGTAATCCACGTTTTCAATGAAATCCTTTTTAAGGGCATCGGTGGCATAGTCCCTGCGAGCGTAGCATAGCGGCCACACTTCGTCAAGATTGATGGGGAACTCATCGCAGTTTGAGTCCACGATTTTACATACTGCCTCAAAGTAGGCTTTCAGTTCTTCGTTCGAGGACTGGAGGGTGAGGGATTTTTCTGCCATATAAAATATAATTGTATCTTTGTAGTCAAAAAGAAAATCCGCCCTCACTGACGCGTAACATGGTGGAACTCTACACGAAAATGAGGACGGATTTTAATTCCTTTGGCAACCGAGTTCCACCAAGGTTGTTTTCATACGGCAAATATATTGACAATCTACAAATTAACCAAATAAAATTAAAGAAAAATTTAGCTTTTATATATTAATACGCTATAGATAAGCTAATTATATCATTATTCCTTAACAACGTTTATCGGATTGAGGGAGCGAGGCAGTGAGGGTATAGCCTGCCCAAAGGGAGATTGTCTCCTTTGAACGGCTACCCGAACATCGTTCATCGGCCTATCGGTCGCTTCGTTGTTTCGGGACGGGGTCGCGGATGGTCGCTCCCGTTTGGACGTTAACTTATTCCATCAAGTCGTGCCTGCCTATCGTCCTTTCGCCTTGCAGTGAGGTTTGCACGTTCCCACAGTACCTCGTTCCGACTGCGCCCTGCCGTTGGCTATCCCGAACAGCGCAGAAGTGGCTCTCGCCTCTGTTGGTTCTTCTCCCTTATCCCCGTCCGCAGTTCATTCGCTTGGGGCAATAAAAAGAAGAAGAACCTGCATCTAAACGGGACTATGCAGATTCTTCAATTTCCGACGAGGTTTCACATCGCCGTTATGTCGTTCTTTGTATCGTCCCGTTGATACGCTGCGAAGATATAACAGTTTTTTTGACTGCGCAAACGCCGAAACGGCCAAATCCGAGCAAAAATCAGGCTGTTTTTGACTATTTTTTGACTTTACAAATTTTAACACATTGCAACAACTTAATACTAAGATATTTATACGATTTTTGATTTTCATTCGTAACGAAAAGGTCGTGGGTTCGAGTCCCACTCGCGGCTCTCTAAATCCCTTCTAACTTCTTGAGTTGGAAGGGATTGTTGTTTTCATAGGTGTACTAAAAGTGTACTAATAGCAACGTGGTGTACTTTTATGAGAACCAAAGAGAACTCATGCTGTTCTATATCTAAGGGCAAACTGCAACTTCCCTCAAACACTTCCCCATATGATAACCGAGCTTGTTCAAAACCTCATCACCATCAATAATTCCATCGAAGGACAAGAAATGTCTTTTGAGAACGCATTGTCCATCGTGAAACTTTACGATGAGATGCCGGAACCTAATAATCTGATTGATGAGGCTGAGGAGATGGCTGCATACAATATTGATGCTCTGGAGAAGTCTGTCATGAAACTCAAAGAGGAATCAGAACGTTTTTTGAGTGTAGGTGTATCAAGGCTGAATGAGGTCGATTTTAAGACTATCGCGCAAAACTACTCACGCACCTTTTTTAATAGGTATCAGAAAGCAGAAAAGGAGTTGACAGCATATTGGAAAGCGTACTGCCAACTTAATAATCGGCTTGACTATCTGGGTCTCGATTCCCAGGAGTACATAGAGACGGAAAAACGTTGCGAAGAAGCCAAAACAGAACATGATGAACGGCAAAATGTGGTGAGGGAATTATACACCGAATATGAGCAAGCCAACATAGAGAGCGCACCAGTGTTTCGGTTCAGAGCCGATTTTCTGGAGGCGGTTATTGTTCGTTACCATGACATAGCGAGCGCGATACTTGCAGACATCAAACGAATCAGGGAGGGCGGCTCATGAAGAAGATTTTGATGAAAGATGCGGAGCAGTTTCGCGATACCGTATCTGCGAAGCTATGCAACTGTCTTTATGATGTATGCAACGAGGTTCTGTTTGAATTTACCACTCCTATAATGTTCAGTGTCCACATGAATCTTAGATCTGAACAGGATTTCTTTCAGCTTATAAAATTCAAGCAGCTTCATATATGTTATATGGTGTATGCTGTGGAGAAAATAATCTCCCCATCCGCTCTCGGCAAGGAATGGTCATCGCTGTTCCTGAAACGCTGCGGCATCAGTCAGACCTACTATAAAAGCCATCGACTTGATGATGCAAGAAGCGATGTCCCGGCTAACATAGAATTTCGTGAAAACATAGATAACGCCATCAAATTCTGGGAAGAGATGAGACGCGCCACACGATAATCACAACTTCAACACAACAGAATCCGATTTTTGAAACTCAAAACGCATTATATCGCTGTAATTCAGCATATAGTGCGTTTGCTTTTTTTATGTTTCAACACAACCGGCCAACATAGTGCCACATTGAGAAGGCAGTAATTTTGCAACGGAAACGAAAGGTACTCAATGCCTAAAAAGAGTACGCCGTATTTCCCCAAATATTCACGAATAAACATAGATATTATATGGAACGAAAATTATTGACCTCAAAGGAAGCTGCGAAGTATCTCGGCATCTCGCTATCCTTCCTCCGAAAGATGATGATGAACCGCATCATCCCAATGTACAAGCCTAACGGCAAACTCTGTTACTTTGATCCCGCAGACCTCGACGCCTATCTTACCAGTGTCCGCATTTCCTCTCAGGATGAAATCAGGGAGCGCGCCAACGAATATCTACGCAAGTCAGGCAACCATGTCTAAGGGAGTCAACATCTATGAAATCATGCAGCGGTTCTGGCGAGAGAACGAGTATGAGCCATTCTCCACAGCGGAGATTGCTCTTTACTTCTTCCTCATCAACCGGGCGAACAGCCGCCGATGGCAGATGCCATTCAAATGCCCGACTTCGGTAATCAGTACCGCAATCCAAGTGACACGACAGACTGTTGTGAACGCTCGCGAATCGCTTAACGCGCGAAAGTTCATTACCTATACCAAAGGTACAGACAAAGGCTCCCATCCGATGTATTCACTTATCTTGACTGATGGATTGACGGAATGTTTGTCGTATGAATTGACGGAAACTTTGCAGGATGGCTCGACTGTTGGATTGTCGGACAGTTTGACACCCTATAATATAGAAGATAGAAATATTAAAGAAAAAATTTATTCTTCAAATAAAACAGGCGATGTGAAGATTTTGGGTTTGGAGGAACTTGAGGCTTTGCTGGTTAACGATGAACCTTGGCTCCGTGAAATCATCTCCCTTCTTTCTCCCTCCTGTCAAATCGAATTGCCGGAATTGAAATCGTATCTCGGTAACTTCTTCCGTTACCTCCGTTGCCAGGGAACGAAAGGTAGGGAGGAAGATGACTGCCGAAGATATTTCGTGAACTGGATTAAAAAATAACCAATCAATAAAAACAAAATACCTCTTAAACCGACAACTTATGCAACAAATCAATCAGCCAACGATGCTCGCCGACCTGCTGGAGTCTCAGCTCAGTCGGCCAGCGACTACGAAGGAGCGTTTTAGGCTTCCGTTCTCAAAGGACGATACAGTACGTGTACTTCTCGCCGGGGTGAAGGCGGAAGTTGAACGCCGCGACAAAACTTTTATAATGAGCGAAGCCTTGTTGACGCAGACCGAACAGATTGCCGAGTGGCTAACAGGTGACCATTCGAAATTCGGACTTATGCTGTGCGGCGGATGCGGCAACGGCAAGACCACCTTTGTGAAAGCCTTCCAGCAAATCCTCAACAAATTTGAAATCAAAGTTGATGATTATTACTCCGAGCGATACTCCATACGGATTGTCAATGCCCGAGACCTTGCCCGCCTATGTAAGGAGGATTACGATGAATGGCGCGACATCTCTTATAAGCGAATGCTTGCCATCGATGATTTCGGAACCGAGCCGCTTGAAGTTATGGATTACGGCAACATCCTCTATCCGATAACAGACCTGCTGACAACGCGCTACGACCGGCACCTTTTTACCATACTTACAACGAACCTTACTCCGCAGGAGATTCGACCCAGATACGGAGACCGCATAGCCGACCGTCTCAACGAGATGATGGGCAAGGTAATCTTCGCCAACTCCACTTATAGAACGCCGTAGCCGGCAATACATCCGTCTGCTACTAGGCTCCGCAATCGAAACAGAAGTGAAGATGGAGGAGGATTGCAAGGTTGTTTTTTATGTCCCATAAAAATTGGCTGAGTCAACCTTTCGGTTGCCGCATACGCCCTGATTTTGAAATCATCCTGATTCCACACTCAACCTCTTGCCTCCTCCATTCTTCTTCCCTCCATTTCTATTTCCAACCAGATTCACAATGATACAGACAAAACCAAAATCCAAGCGCGGGCGCAAGTCCAAACCGGAGTGGCAGCGGCTCCGCAATGAAATCAAGCTTCATCTTGATGACGGCAACTACGCCGTGGTAAAAGACATGGCTCGTGAAGCCGGGCTTTCGCTCAACAAATTCATCACCAGTGCCGTCATGGGCACAACAATCCGAAAAGCTCTGACTGAAGAGGAGTACTCTATGGTCCGCAGTCTTCAGGGTATCGCCAACAATCTCAATCAGCTTGCACGGTGCGCAAACGGTATGGGCTTCGATGCGGTGGCAGGCAAGGTTAATAGTATGTTAACAATAACACTCGCATTACTCTCCAAATTCCGAATGTGATGATAGCGAAATTCAAAAACAGAATTGATTTTGCAGGTCTGGTAAGCTATGCCAATGACATCAAAAGCGATGAGAAGAGAGGCAGGCTATTGTCGTATCAGGGAGTCTGTGTCGTTTCCAACGAGACGATTGCCGACAGTTTCAACACACATCTGCGTTATCCCGACAGTCGTGGCCGAGTACATCATATCGGGCAACCGGTAAAACATGTGTCAATCTCATTCTCGCCGGAGGATGCGCATCTGTTCCCCGCCAATGAGCAGGGCGACCGCTTCATGGCGCAGCTCATCGATGAATGGTTGCAAGGCATGGGAATCACTAACGCGCAGTATATCGTGGCGCGACACTTTGACAAGACGCACCCGCATTGTCATCTTGTGTTCAGTCGGATTGACCTTGACGGCAATGTTATCTCTGCATTCAATGAGCGCATCAGGAGCGCGAAAGTCTGCAAAGAAATCAAGCTGCGCCACGGTCTGACATTTGGCAACACGACAGGCGAAAAGGTTAACCGTGACAGACTGCGACCGATTCAGCAGTTGCGATTCGACATCAAGTCGGCAGCCATCGCCGCTGCAAACAGTTCGACATCGTGGGCTGAATTCCAACATGCTTTGGAGACTCATGGGATAGAAGCATCTTTCAGCATCAATCGTTCCACGGGAGAAATCCGGGGCATTTCATTCGCCAAAGATGGCTGTCGATTTGCCGGTTCTAAACTGTCCAAACAGAAACTCACCTACGGTAAGCTCGTGACGAAGTTCGGAGTATTGACTGTTGAGGGAGTGGACGTTTTGTCCACCCCCAACAAAGGCTTCTGTGATGAATGGTTCAGAGAGACCCCGAATGTGGGGGAGAACGTTTTGTTCACCCCCTCTCGAGACTATAGGTTGAACTCTGAGGAGGGTACGGGCAAATTGACCGCACCCTATCGAGATTCAGGCAAAGGGGTTTCCAAAACGGAGAGTCCTTTTGAGGGAGTGCTACCCAATAGCACCCCCACTGAACCATCGGAAATTAGTCTCGTCCCATTGTCTGTGATTATGGACTTACTTGTCGGTCCCGCGGTCGTGCAATCTTTCGGCGGCGGAGGCACCTCCAACGACCTCGACTGAAACGATGAACGCCGTCGCCGTCAGGAAGTTCAGGAAAACCAATATGTCAACAGGCCTTTTAAACGAAGAAGATGAGCAAACGGATTTGCAATTACTATGACAAGGAGTTAAGGATTCCCTAACCCCTTCAAACTTCATTGAGAGAGTCATCGTTTTGATGCCCCCATTCGGAAACAACAAGTTAGAAAAAGAGAGTTTCCAAAATGGAAACCCTTTATAATAATAGTAAAGTATAATCATGCCATCCAAAGCAAGGGGTGTCCGTTTTGGTCACCCCTTCGAACCTCTCCAATGAGGGGGGTGCGCGTTTTACGCACCCCCCATCAGTATTAATATGTTTCACATAAAGGGTTTCCAAAACGATAACCCCTTCTTATAGCGACAACGTAATTACATTTTTAACTTTACAAGGAGTATCCGAATAGGATATCCCTTCACAGATAATCATTTTCAAACCATAAATAATGACCCCAAACGATAAAAACTATGTTGACCGACTGCACAATCAGCAAGTCAACGAGCTAAACGAAATCAAGAACCGTCTTCTGATTTTGGAAGGCAAAACAACTGCCACTACCGATGGCAATATCCGGGTCGAAATCGACACCGATAAAATATATGAAATGTTTCTGAAAGCGTGCCACGACTGTCTGCAACAACGGCAGGAACGCCATCAGGAAGAAGACCGCCAAGCAGAAGAACTACTCCGACAGGAATGCGAAGCCAAAGGAGAACGCTACTTTTCTAACGTGCATGAATGGCGTGCCGCCATCGCCCGTGACTACGATGCCTTCTTCCAAAAGATGATCGGCATAGGCAAAATCGCCGACCGTCATTATCGTGACATCAAAATCGCCCTTCATAAAATCCTCAATGAGCCTTCTTCCGATCCAGAGCCTCCTAAAACTCAGCCTCTCTTCTCAAATCTCCCGTCAGGTTTCCTATCCAAACTGACTGCACTCCGTCTTCGCCTCTCTAATTGCATCCGCAATTACCTTACTGGCAATTTCACTCTTCCTCGCGGCTGGACACTTCTAACCATTCTGCTTTATTCCCTTTCTTTCATTCTCCTCTTACTCTTCCGCATAACAATTATGGTGTCAGGGTAATGAAAACAAAGAACACGCTTATTCCAAATAACTACTCGCTTTTTCGGGTAAACTACTCGGATAATTGTCGAACTACTCGCCAACTACTCGCGTTTTTGGGTAAGCTACTCGTTTTTCCTATAACTATCTTACCCTACAACTATCTATTATTAGTATTGGTCAACTATCCGAATCTATCCGTTACCTATCCGAACTTACACTCAATTCGAGCGAAATTGTGGTCGGATTAAAGGAAGCCTGTTGTATGAGTGCCCTTTCGGTCGGATGAAGCGAAAACGGTCAAAGCAACTACACGATTTTCTGTCCACTACATGTAAACTATACAAAACTACACGAAACAACACGTAAACTACATGTAGATTACATGTAGTTTACATGTAAAATTTTCGACTACATGGTTTAGAATACGAAAGTATTATTAGATGAAGGCATATGGTATTTCTACAAACTATATCGTTTCATCATTTCCATAATACCATCTTTTATCTCGTTGAAAAACTGTTTGATTCGTTGTCATCTCTCTGAGAATATTGCTGACAAACATGCTGTTCTGTTCTTGAGTGTTACGGCTGGGAAGAGTGCCGCCAAGATAATCCATGATGTCGCTTCGTTTGGCTCCGTCAGCCCCGGCGTTCTGAATGTATTGAAGTACCATGTGCTTTATCTTATCTCGCTCTAAGCCGACAACGCGAGTATAACCGGAAAGTTGTTTGGTTTTCTTGGCTACAGTCAGCGAGATACGGTAGTTTGGAGCTTCGCCTTCGATGAGACCGCGCTGAATCATGTCGTGCGCTACCGTTTCGTCAATACGGTGGCCCTTCTGGATAGCGTCAAGTGAGATGCAGTCCCAAAGGGTAAGCGAATCGTTATTCTTGAGCATATTAGTGTAACGCTCATCGATGGACGTACCGTAAATGCGGACAGCTACTTGCTGCTTATCATTGTCAATCTCGTAGTCCGGCATAGGGAAGCGACGCTGCCACTGCTCGGTGAACATCTTCTTGATACCTCGGCTCACGGTATCAATCATGTTGAAATGCACCATCGCTTGACAAAGACAGTCGTTGCGGAAGAACTTCTGCGGCTCATCCGTGCTCAAAACCTCTTCCAATGACCCCGGGATGAACGAACCGGCATTAGAGTAGTAGAGAAATCCGGGATTCTCAACGAAGTTGATACGCTGCTGGAGCTGATAATTAGAGTGGGCGATGCAGTTGTGAAGTGCCTCACGGATGGTGTAGTCATCATACTGCTTCATCGTGTCGGGGAACAATGTGCCGCCCGGCATCTCACGCAATGTCAGATTGTGAATCTTGGCAAGGATCTCATCGACTGTCAGTATGTATGGCACGGAGAAATGCTCATAATCAATAACATCCTTATTCTTGTCGCGTAGTGTCCATGTCACTTGTACAACCGCTGGTCTCAGCAGGTACTCCGAAAAACTCTTGCCTAAAAGGATGATGGCTGCACGTGTCAGCTTGCCGTCAATCATAAGACCGCATTTGCTGAGAAACTTTTCGTCTGACCAACCGTTGACTTCGGCAACCGGGATCCGACTATGCACCTTTTTAAACATCTTTCGGGATTTGGCAATCGCAACCTCATCAAGGTCGTCGAGCGTAGCGTTGGGCACAATCTCGGCAGACCAGTCGCGATATGGCGTCTGATTGCGGATTTCATCCTGCTTCGACTGATTGAGCGGCTTCAGACTCTCGCCGTCACGACCGTAAGCAATACCTTTCCACTTCATCACGATATTTCGTGGTGATGCAGGAATCTTAAACATCAGTATGCGTTTGCCGTCAACTTCGACAGGAATAATCTCGCGGAATGTCTGCCCATCGATAGTATGATTGGTGAAGTCATGCTTCAGTTTGTTCAGCGCACCTTCACCATCCTTATAAGATGTGCCGATGATTTCATGCTTCTTCTCATCATAGCCAAATACCAGCCACGCAAAAGGAAGACCACGCAAATTAGCCTCGTTGCTCAATGCCGAGAAATATTTACCAAGGTCATCAAAGTCGAAGTTACTCTCCGCCTTCTTGAACTCCACCACTTCCGATTCCTTATGCTGAATCAAAGAGTGGAAAAGCTGCCTATATGTCGAGTTGTCAGTTGTCATAATCTTCTAATTGATAGATTTCCTATATCATAGGGTAAATTCAACCTAAAATTGGTGTCGATATCTGCGTTAGAGTTAATGAAACGATGCAAAGCAAATCGACAAATTAATGAAAAGTCGTAAGCTCCAAGTCCCGATTATAAAATACCAATGGTTGAGCAACACCTTAAAAATAAGCTACTTTTCTATGTCTTATTTGTCCCTTCCAACAATTCGATTTTTAAGTTGAGTCCGAGAAGGTCAGAAATACGTTGGATAGTAGTAATTTTAGATGGAGTGCTCGAATTGGTTAAAAGGTATCGACATGGAGCCAGTTCAACACAAAACTTTTCATATCCGATCAAAGGACTTTCGCTCATTAATGGAGTGGTGCCGTTCCCCCACGCATTTAGCCTTAAATTAAATACGGCTTCTATTCCTGCGCGAGTTACTACGTTGACAAGAGTATCTTTGTTGACTTTATTGCAAATAACATAGCCATCAGGGAAAGTAACCCTAATACGGTCTCTTTTTGATGTATTTTGAGGAATAGAGGGTATGATAATCGCAGTCGTAGATGGAGAATTTTCAGATTCATCCGAATTTTTCACATCAGGATTATCTTCAGGAAAATCTTCTGGGGAATCCACCTGTTCCACTATTAGATTCAATTCCAATTCATCAGATATTTGGCGAAGAATTTGAACTTTAACGTCGGTGCGATAATTGACATCAACGAAAAAGCCACCTTTAATCTCTTTAAGTCTGGGTTTATCGTTAGTGGTGTGAATAATATTTCCTCCATTAACCTCAATACCCATTTCGATAATCAGATCGGGAAATGATTGTTCAAGAACTGCAAGAAAGGTTTGAGTGCTATTTGATGAACTCAACACAGAGCCATCAGGGAAAGTAACAGATAATCTACCTTTTTTGGTCCATTTTTTCAGTTTCGGAGAATATGGATTAACTGCACTGGATTGGGAGGACGTTTTGTAATCCCAATCAATATAATCAATTAATAAACTCCAATCTTTTAGTTCCATAGTTTCATCGAAACGGGAACCATAAAAATCGTATATAATATTATAGGCGGATGCGATACGCGGATATTCTGTTTGAAGAACCGGTCGTAATAATTCAATCAGTTCAGGATTGGCGATTCGTGATAGTTTTCCATTTCCATCTATGAATTTCTCCTCCCAATCAATCTTTGTAGGAGCATCAGACGTATTATCATCTGTTTGGTCCTGAAAGTCGGAAGCTATATCGCATAAATAGTCTATATATTGAATCAGCGCATTAGAATGAACGTGCCGACTTGCAATATTAATCTGTTCTATATCTTCATGAGAAAGGAAAACGTCGATTGCTTTAGAATAATCGAAAATATCGTCATAGGCAAGAAAGTCTGCACGATATTTCGTAAATATTCCTTTATTTATGAAACGCCGAATAGCTCCACTGTAATTATTTGCAGTGGGTTCGCTATATCCTTTTACATCACGTAGGTATTCAATAAATTGAGGGATGTTTTTTAGAGAGGTGAAAACTTTGAAGGTATTGTTTGCCTCGGGTCGGCGTTTTGAGTTTAACGCAACGTAATTGGATTCATCGTCTGGAAAATATTCATCCAGTTTAGTAACAACGTCCAACACCATAGAACGCGGGAAACATAACACTTCCATGTCATTAGATAGTGTAAGGCGTTGAATATCCTGATGATCGGCTACTTTTTTTTGGAGAGAGGCGCGTGAATAGAAAGAAACACTTTCAGCGACATTGAGACGTTGTTTTACAAAACGATGATTCCAAGTTGTGTAAACGTCGTTTTCATCGTCGTACCCTAAAAGTATGAACGGTAAATCGGCCTTCTTGCAATCTTCGAAAAGGTCACGCTTAGGAAGTTGAGCGCGCCATACATCGGGATTACTGAAATAGGCGGGAGAAAGATTCTTTATGTAAATCCACATTTGTGCACCATTTACAGTGAGCAAATAAGGATTATCCCCACTTTCTGAAGTGGGTTTAAGAACATCGAACAATAATCGACGTAGTAATCTTGTCTCTACCAATTTAGCCATATCACAAAACGGAGTTGAAAAGGTCGCTTGAGTCTATTAGTTCACTATCGTTTTCACGTGATACAGGCGTAACATGAGTAATATTACTCATGAATTTAACATCTGTAACGTTTTCAGGAATTGTAGATTTATCAATCTTAGGCACAGACGAAGAATTAAAGAAGTCTAAAGAATCTGACGCTTCGACATGGTCGAAGAAAACCTTTTTGGCTTTTGTCAAACTGTCGCCTAAAGTTTCAGCTATTATTGTGTAGCAGTGCAAACGCATTTCATTGTCTGAGACCCTTTCGATAATTCGATTATATAAATCGAATACAGAAAGACCAGTTTCACTTTGAGCACATTCTCTAACAATTGTTGAAGCAACAAGTAGCTTAGAATTAGCTGATGGATTTAGCTGATCTAAGGAAAAACGATGTAGTCTTTCTTCAGACGAAGTGCTTTTTACTTCTATCTTGTCACGGCCATTAGAGAAGTCGTACTTTGAATTTGGCTCTGTATGCCAAAAAGATAGAATTAGTTCAGGATTGGAACTTTGTTCTATAACTAATAGTTCAGCCCAAAGCCCTTGTACTTTCTTTTTGGGCGGTAAAGAAAGCGCAGAAAAAATAGTGATCAAATTTTCTAATTCTATGCTTAAATTGCGTTTGGTTGTATCCGGAGCAAGTTTATGAAGCATAAGAATAAAAATTTCGATAAACGAATTTTGTAAATCGTTATTTTCGTTTTTAAGTGTTATGATTGTAAATTTGTTATCTTTCTTATCTTGATTTTCCAGAACGATAGTGCATGGTAAATCAAACTGAACACTTAGAAACTCTCGCTCGATATTGTGAGCAGGAAATTGATTTTCGGATGTCACTACAAAGAACATAGGATACCCCTTGGCGGAAAGGCCTAATTTATGTGGCAATCCATCAATATCAATGACATTTACTACCTCACTGTTAGCTGAAGCAGTAATTTTCCTAAATCGTTTAATTATATCGTTTTCCATGTTATTCATCTGTCAAGGCACCGTTGCTTGCCACATAATTTGCCGCTAAAGAATCTGGGTAACTTATAGCAAGAGTATAAGCCTTTTTAGGGTATGTGAGAGGTAATGGGTTTTTAAATTTGATATGGTGAAGTTGAATTGTTATTGAGTCAACACCAATCATTTTAGCATCGCCGACATACGTGGAAGTATGACCCTGCAAAAGATATGTTTCAAGTTCTCCGGTCTCTATATTAAGAGGACGGGTACGCAATTCATTTCCCTCCAATTCAGCTAAGTAAGCCATTTGAATAAAATAAACGAAAGTCAAAGGGTTATCTTTTCTTTTTGAAAGGTAGCGTAGATATCTAATTGTCGCCGCTTTAGCTATGGCGTCTTTGGGATTTCTGAATTGAAAATCGCTCAAAAAATCAAGGGCGTCTTCAATCGGCAACTTGAAACCTCTGTGTTTATTAGAAACCTCAGAGCCGCCCCATGTTAATTGTCCTAATTGAGTATTAAAGCGTGAAAGAAAAGATTTTACAGTGGAGTCGTTATTCTCTATCGCGCATGGGTCGAATGCGCGGTACGTTTTTAAGCCCTTAAGCAATGAATAAACTATGTCTGCTGGCAAAACATTCGCTCTTGTTGGTTTAAGGCGAGGAGAAAGCATAAGTTTACGCTCAGATTCAGCGAGAGTATCGCATTTTCCCAGGATTGAACGCAATTCTTCTTCATGGTCGACATATTCCATATAGTATTCGATGGCTTGTTTTGGTAGGAAAACACGGCAAGACCGAATATAGTCAGCCTTGTACCCAAAGAAGCGACATCGTTGTTGAATTGTGTCGGCATTAGTTGATGAAATAGAGTACCGGGGCATATAAGTGGTTGCGAGTTTTTCAACTGTAAAACCACGATTTAGCATTTCGGCACCTACCAGTATATGCATACAATATTTATCCCAGTCAACAGTCGTTTGTGCGTCGGCATCTGAATTTATCAAATAAACCTTTTTGTCGTTAATGACATCCGCTACAAGAGGTTTGATATTTTCAAACGAGAGATTACTATCAGAGGGATAGAACTCTATTGCGTATGGGAATAATTTTTTGAAATCATTCAGTAAATACGCTTTATCATCGTACCCGTATGGCTTAGAAAGGAGGTCGCTCCATTTTTGAAGAAGTTCGTCAATCCATTTTTTGAAAATTTTGTTGAAACGTTTCTCGTTATCAACGTGAACCATCATTGAAAGATATTCAACTCCTTCAACTTTTAGATACTTCACAACAATGGCTACCGCCATAATATGAAGCATCAATGCATTAATTAGAGATTTAGGAATTGATTTAATAGGATTCTTCTTTTTGTGAAATACTTCTGCTTCAGGGATTTGGATAATCAAACCACCATTAAATAGATCGTGGTTTTGTCCTTTCCCAAAGAAGAGTTGTCCCCCGATGTATCCTTCGCCCGGAGTTAGGAGGGTATGGCTCCTTGGAGAGAGAAGGTCTTGTAAACTGATTAAAATATTCGCTTGAGGAGTTGCTGTATATTGTATATATGAATTGCCATGGAGGAGGGAGCGAAGTCGTAAAATTGAGGCGTAAGTAGTTGACATTAATTTCTCTTCATCAGAAAGATGAAGTTTGTCATTTTTACGGCCATAACTGTTCAGAGAAGCCTGATCCGCTTCATCATCTACAATAAGGACAGTTTCTTCATCTAATAAATGCTTAAAACCATTCATTCTAAGCATATCGCATAACCAATTTATATGCAGATAGTGCTTTAATATAGGAATTAATATAGTTGGTCTCGTGGATAATTTTAGATGTCCAAGAATTTCAGGCGCTTCGTTTACAGTGGCTTTCGTATGTATCTTGAAATGTCCCTTGAATTGTGGGAGTGTTTTGATTAAATCCTTTTCTAAACGATACGCAGTTTGATCTAAAAGGTTCTTTTTAGACCCGGCGAGATAAATAACTATCCTATATCCGTTATCCTTGGCTAATGCGGTTAAGGCGGTGAATGACATGGTTTTACCGCTTTGAACGTAGCCAACAACAAGATGGGTTGTTTCTAACTGATTGGTTGCATTATGAGCATTGCAATGTGCTAAAATATCAATCGTTTCATTTCTAAGGTTAACAGCTCCTTCTGCGGTAATTCCTTTCTTCCTTATCTTCCCTGATGGTAGAAGTGCGCCAATCTTTTGAGAATCAACAAAAGCGTTAAAGCATTCTCCAATAGTCACAGACTGTAATTCTCTCCCCTTTTTAGGTGGGATTGAAACAAGAGGATTTATGATAATCTGCGTACTCATACCTTTGTATTCTCGATATAAGAATTGAAACTATGAAATAGATTGGCAGCATTATCGTTGCCCGAATTTTGGGTGGTAAATTTAGCAATCGCTAAAGTTTTGAATATGGCTATTAGGGCTTCTGTTGGTTTACCAAAATGCTTAAAATATGGATGAGCGATATTGATATTGCACATTAATATCTGCTCATCTTTCTTTGAAATATCCAGCCAAAAAAGATCGGAAATATGCGTGTCGTGAACGAAAGTAACTTTGAGGACATACTTAACACCGTCAATTAGATAATTGTCTTCATATGTGTTAAGTATAGTCTCTTCTTTCGGTTTAGTCTCAACCGGTTGTGATGAACGTGGGCGAGCCTCAATCTTTATTGGTTGCTTGTCATTACGAGAATGAGTATCGTGTTTTTTGACAAGTTTATTTACGGCTTTACGTAACTCATCTTCACGATAGTTTTGGGCTTGTGTAACAAGGTCAAAATCGCGACTATGAATTTCGGAGACTAAAGCTTTGAATAGTGCCTCTAAATTTTCTTTATCTCGCAACCCATTTTTATTAAAGGTCACATCGAACCCTTCAAGTTCGAGTTCACCAAAAATACGTTTATCTCTCGGGCTACCACTTTGTCCTGAAATGTATTTCGAATAATAGTGACCGTCTGAATCAGCGCCAAGAATAACCCTCCCTCTGCGAAGGAGGACGATTCTATTTTGCGTAGAACTCATGGTTTTAAGCAAAGCGATGAAACCTTTTGCTCGATATTTGCCAAAACGGAAGTCGATAGTTTTCTTCCAATGTACGGAGTCGGATTCCGGTGTATTAACAAATGGAGCATTAAGTATTTCACTTTCTTTAAATTGAACATCTTCACCACAAATGGAAAGGCAAAGTTCACCACTGCGTAGGAATTGACGATAAATACTCGCGAGTTCTTCTTTAATTTTATAAAAACTCTTTCGCTGCGGCGCATTTAACGTCACATCAGTAATCTCTGTAATAGTGTAATGTTCGCCTTTATTTTTGGGAGAAGAAAATACAGGTAGTTCTAATAAATTGTTGGTAGTTACTTCGGAAAGATTAAATGTAACTTTTCTTTCTTCGTCTTCACCTAACGCTTTAGTGGTTACAGTCCACTCATTACCTAACCAACAAGCGGCTGTTTTTAACCCCATGCCAAATTCATTAAGGCTATCTTTAGATGTTTGCTTCGCTTGTCGATACGCCGGTTTGAAAGCGTCAACATATCTCTCGGCATATATGCCAGCAGCATTATCCTTAATAATAAAGCGGGTAGCTCTGGCATCATTATCAAATCCCCAGTCTATATGTATATCTACATGTAGTTGGTAACCACTATTTATAGCGAGGAGTTCTGCTTTGTGATCACGATATGATTGTATAGCATTATCTACAAACTCAGCCAAAACATGTGAAACTGTATTAGCCTGAGCTTCAAATGTAGAGTATACATTCTGCCCGATCTCTATTCCAACTTTTTGAAAAGTATTCATAGCAGTGGAAGATTTTTAGCAATATGTTTGACTAACGTAGCGTTGACAGCGTTACCCAATGCTTCCCAAGTTCGCGAATAGGAAAGAGTTCCAAAATTTAGCGTCTTCAATCCTTGCAGACTTGCACCTTCTTTAATTGAAAGATAACGCCCGTGGTCTCTCATGCCATCTTTCAATTGACTATCAGGTATTTTCACCCATGGAATGATGGGGATTTGAGTTCCCACCAAATTAAGAGCAGGTATGCAATTGGGAAGTTTGACTCTAATACCTGATGGTCTGAATTGAATAATTTTAGTAAATAAATTGTGGTCAGCGTCCTTTCCGCAATTCCACTCAAACTTCATATGACTATTCTCGAAGTTGCGGATATTATCTATCCATGGATCAAGCCAAGCACGATTTCTGTTATAGAAATCACGATTCTGTTGGATGTATCTTATTTTCCAGTCAGGAAAAACGTCATCCTTATCCGTTTGGGCATATTTAGGTAATTGTTTCAAACACTCTTCTATCGTAGCGCCGTTTATAGACTGGCCTAATTTACCTTTCTTACCACGGAGCCTATCTATTTCCTGATAAGCTGGAGCGGTGTCAGCATAATCATAATCGGCTCCGAATTCCATAGCCCATATAGGAAATGTAGGAATAGGTTCATTGTGGATATCGCAGAGTCTTATAAACTCGGCCCAAACAAGAAGTTGCTCCCATGTTTCGTCTTTTAGAGGAACTATATTAGTATCTTCGGTATCTAGCATATTACTAACATCGGGCTTAAAACGAATGTAATCTCTTGGATCAGGGAATGAAAAATCCTCAATGGAACCATATTCTTTGTTGATGCCAACAATAAAGATTCGTTTTCGATGTTGAGATAAGCCAAATTGATGAGGAGAAAGCACGGCTTTCTTTACGCCATATCCCAAATCCTCCAATTTAGATTTAATAGTCTCCCATGTTCGGCCATTATCATGTTTTTCTAAATTTGATACATTCTCTAAGAATACAAATTTAGGTCTATGAGCATATAAAATATCACAGATATACATGAATAGGTTACCTCTGTCTTCATCTTCAAATCCTAACCTTCTACCGGCTTGACTGAATGGCTGACAAGGAAAACCTGCGCATAATATATCATGAGCAGGAATACCGCTACGAGCATTGATTTTAGTAATATCACCTTCAATAGGAGTATCCGGGAAATTAATCCTGTAGATTTCGCGTAAGTCTTCCTTTAGTTCGGATGCAAATACACATTCATGGCCCAAAGTTTTAAGGGCTAAGTGAAAACCACCCAGCCCAGCAAAAAGGTCTATGAAACGATATGGCATCGATTTAATGTTATAGTCACGGAATTACCTTGTAGGCTGACAGTTGACCAAACTCTTATGCGGCTACTAGGAAGTTCCGTAATATGTTGAATATAAGTTGTTACTTGTTTCGACTAGTCTTTGTCAGCGAAAATGCGCACATTTATATGCAAAGTTAACATTTTTTTTCGATACTTCCATCATCTGCTGCAAAGATAGTTATTGAGAAGGGTGAGAAGGACGAAAACTTTTCAGAAACTTTTCACTTTTCTCGCAGACTTTTTCAATAGTTCTCGATGGCTTCAATGAATGGCAGATCCGCTGGCTCAGAGGAGCGAAGTGGATAACGCTCGACCGGGGCGCGTTCGTCTTTGCCGTAGCCGATACCGGCGCAATAGGCAAGGGCTTCAGCTTCGGTGTCGAAACATTCTGGTTCATTGAAGTAGATAGTATCATCGGAGTCGAGGTATTCTTTGAAACCTTCGATGTCGCCGTCCTGAGCGAAGTCGATAAGAATGGGGTCTGTGAGGACGTAAACTTTGATTGACATATCAGTTGGTATTTAAGGTGTTATATATCTAATGGCGGCATGGAGTCGATGGCAGCTTGTTTGAGGGAATCGACGGCGCGGGTGTATTTTTCGGTGTGTGCGAGGCCGCTGTGTCCGAGGATGCTGGCTACGGTCTTGATGTTGGCTCCGTTGCTCAACAGGTTCGTTCCGCAGCTATGACGGGCGCAGTGCCAGGTGATGTGCTTCTGGATACCGGCGCGGGCCACCCAGTGGCGCAAGGCTTTCAGGCACATAGTATGCGATGGCAATGGGAAGATGATTTGATTGCGGTTGCCATCCTTGGGTTGACCGATAAGGTGCAGAAGTCCGTCGTTGAGAGGTATGACAACTCCACTGGCTGCGCTATGGGCTTTGGTCTTGCTTTGCTCGAATTTTAGCAACTTGTTTGAATAATCGACATTAGCATAGGTGAGGTCTTTGACATCGCACCAGCGCAGTCCGCAGTACAGACAAAAGATGAACGCACGGCGAATGTCGGGATTCTCTTTGTCATAGTGCGTGGCAACGAGTGTGGTTATTTCTTCTTGACTGAGAATGTCTTTTTTCAACTGTCCGTAGTCCTTCTTTATCGAAACGCCGGTGCAGGGATTCTTTCTGATGATATCCTTTTCTACGGCAGCTAAAATCATCTTCTTGAATCGGGCATATAGGGTGTGGGCACCTTCTCCGGTGAAGCGTTTAATCAAATACTCGGTGAACGAGCGCATCAAATCCTTGGTCAGTTGCTCGGGTTTCACTTTCAGACCTGCTGCCTTTTTCTCCCTTTCGGCTGTCTTTTTCGCATTATTCTTTTGGATGGTCTCCTTTTCTTCCTTTGTCATGTCGCCTTTGACTTTCTCAGGTAACAGTTTCATTTTGGGGTCAACAAGGAAGTCGATGAACACAGTGCGAGCGCGACGAATCTGATTGCCGTCGCTCTTCGTGTAGTTGGCATGATACTCAGCCATCCAGTCAAGATAGTTTATCTCGACCTCTTCCTTCTTCAGACGGTATCCGTGTTTGTTCTCTTTGAGTTCTTCTTCACGTTCATAGCGCACCCTCTTGGCCAACTCAAGAATCTCTTTGTTTTGTTGCCGTTCCGCAGGAGTCTTAGGAGAGGCAATAAGATAGTACGGCAAAGTTTCTTTCTTGCGATTATGTGTGATCTTAACTTTCGGTTTGCCAGCCATTGCCCCAGTTGTATAAAGGACGGGATTGCCGTCTTCATCAACTACCGGAGTTTCGGTACGTCCGAGATAATATTCCAGATACAACGATATGCGACCATCTTTCAGTGGACGTTGTTCCAGTTTGGGGTTATCTTTTGTTTTATTTTGCAGCTTTGCCATATTTTTGACACCTTTGTATTATTAACACCGTAAAGATACAAAATATTTTTGAAATCAAGGTGTACTAAAAGTGTACTAAATATGAAAACTAAGGAATTTAAGGGTAACACAAGTCAAAACGCCGCTAAAGCCAATAGCCTAATACTCAATGTTATTGAGTATTCTTGCGTTCCTTTTAATTCTTGGTTTGAAACCCACTCGCGGCTCAAAGCTAATCGAGTAGGAGGTAAACACTAATCGCAGGTGTTTATCTCCTACTTTCGTGTTTACCGACCTCTCACACCACCGTACGTGCCGTTCGGCATACGGCGGTTCCTAACCTTTCGGCAGCGATGACGCTGTGTAATAACAGCCTATCCAGTCATAGCCTGCTGTGTGAAGTCTGTCAGTGGGAAGTGCCCGCGTCAGTATCCAACTGTCGGCTATGCGCCAATATCCCTTGCTCGTGTTGCCCCATTCGTAGGCTTTCCCCTTGTCTATGCCGCAGCGTATCAGATTGCGGACGCGCGTTTTAATACGCTTCCACGATTTCCATATACACATACGGATACGACGGCGCAGCCATTGGTCTATTGCCTTGACCTTGTCTCCCATATCGGCCAGATTATAATATTCCGTCCACCCTCGCAGGTATTGCCGCAGGGAGACTTTGCGCTTGCCATACCCCATTCCATTGCTTCTCGAAGTAATGGCTTTGAGGCGGCGGCGAAGTTTGGCTTCGGTCTTCTGATGCAGTCGCAGGCGGCATTTGCCGTTGCGGACATAAAAGCCGTAACCGAGGAATTTTAGTCTGCCGATGTAGGCGACTTCGGTCTTTTCGCGGTTGACCTTTAATTTGAGGTGACCCTCTATGAACTTGCTGATACTTTCTTTGACGCGTTCGGCCGCGCGTTTGCTCCGACTGAAGATTAATCCGTCGTCGGCATAGCGCACGAACGGATGTCCGCGTTTTTCAAGTTCTTTATCCAGTTCATCGAGCATGATGTTGGCAAGCAACGGGCTTAAAGGGCCTCCTTGCGGCGTTCCCTCTTCGCTCGGTTCGTATTTGCCGCCGTTCATAACCCCTGCGTTGAGATAGCGGTGGATGAGCGAGATGACTGCATTGTCCTTGATTGTTCGTTGCAGTATCTCTATCAGTTTGGCGTGATTGACCGTGTCAAAGAAGCGTTCGAGGTCTATGTCAACTGCATAGTGGTAGCCTCGTTCCACTATCTTCGTCGCCGCTATCAGTGCCCGCTTGCCACCTCGCTTGGGACGGAAGCCGTAGCTCCCCTCGCTGAACTGACGCTCATAGATGGAACTGAGCACCTGGGCTATCGCCTGCTGAAACATGCGGTCTACCTCAGTGGGTATTCCCAGCTGGCGTTTGCCTCCGTTGTCCTTGGGTATCTCTACCCTACGGACGGGATTCGGACGGTATGTCCGTTGGCGAATACGCTCTTTCAGTTCCTCTCCGTGCTCGATGAGATAGCCGAGCAGCCGGTCGCAGTCCATTTTGTCGATACCTGCCGCTCCGCCGTTGCGCTTCTCTTGCAGATACGCCGAGTTCAGATTGGCAGGTGACAGGATTTGCTCCAAAAGTGGGTATTCCGTTTTAGGTTGTTCCGTTGTGAGACATCCCTCCTCCACGTCCATGTAAGTCTGCACCCCCTCGTAGCTTTCGGCTTCCGGCCTATCCTTCGGAGGGCGGCTATCGCTCTGTGTCGGTATTTTCTGCATTCTTCCTTTCATTTGATGGCGTTTGTGGTGTTCACTTCGGTTAGGTTCGACCATTCCCCTATGCTATCTCCATCGGGTACTATGGTCTCGGCTGACTTCTCACGGCAAGATTTACTCCGTCGACTTTGAAAAAAAACATCTCCGCCGCGTCCGTGAGACCTCCCCAGTTAGGTATTCTATAGTCTTTCCGCCTTATGCCTGCTTGATTTACAGCCGCGGTTCCGTATAGCTATCGGGCTTCGGTTTCGTTTGCAACCTTACCCACCTTGGACTGCCTTGATATCAAGTTTCTGTTCGTCAGGCCAGTCGTTTGCCGCCGACTTCCTTCAGATTCGGCCTCGCGACCGACACCCTTGTCTTTGGCTGCGCACTTCCCGCTATCGGGCGTGCCGAGGTCTCTCACCTGTTAGACTGAATACATGCTGGGCGAACAAGCAAAGAGATTCAGTTGATTGTGCAATCAATTGAATCTCTTTTTTATGCCCGAAATGCCATTTTTTGGTATAAAATGCTTGTTTTTTGCACGGCAATCCGTGCAGTAATCCGTGCAGTTTTTGTCTTTTTTTGCCCTTGCTTTCTCTTTATGGAGCGTTCGCCTGTTATAAAGGGCCATATAGAAGCGGCGGCATACCGATTGATATGTCGCCGCTGTATTATTCTAATTATTGCCCTATCAGTCGAGAGCTACGTCAAGCGCCATGTAGTGCTGGTAAGGATGGTCGCAAGCCGGACACGGGTCGGGGGGCGTAGTGCCCTCATAGATATATCCGCACACCAGACATTTCCATTTTATCGGTTTCTCACGTTTCCATACCGTACCATCCTTCACCTGCTTAAGATAGATGTCAAAACGGCGTCTGTGCGTCTCCTCTATCTTCGCTATAGCACGGAAATGCTCGGCTATTTCAGGGAAACCCTCCTCATCGGCAACCTTCGCCGAAGCCATATACTGCTCCACGCCCTCAACGCGCTCCTCCTCCGAGGCGATAGCCAGATTGGTGGCGGTATCACCGATTACGCCGGAGTCCACATCAAGGTCGACATTTACAGAGCCTCCCTGCAGCATTTTGAAAAACACCTTTGCATGGCGCAACTCATTGTCGGCAGTCTCACGAAATATCTGTCCAATCGGGAAATAATTTTCCTTATCGGCCTGAGCCGCATAAAAAGTATATCTGGTATAAGCCGTTGACTCACTCACATACGCAGCCACAAGACAGCGTTCCGTCTTTGTCCCGCGAATATCCTTTACAGAAGATGTTGACATAGCTAAAACATTTTAATAGTTACACTTTGCTATTAAAAACGTCCTTCATCCCATTTTGTTCAAGTCCTGCTGCAATCCAATCAAAACAGGCACCGGAAATATTCCAATCTGTTAAATTCGGCATAAAAAATTTTGTTAGTCCAAATCTCTTTCAAAGAGTGCCCTGCGTAACAAATATTATACCTCGGATTATTCTATGAAAATACTTAGCTTAAAATCATCTTTTTATAGCATTTTGTAATTAATAATCCTTCATGTACAATACTAAAGGTTGCAATTATATATTGTCAGACACCAATACCCCAGCCGACTTCATCGAGAGCATAAAGCAATCTACAAATGCTGATTGGACTGTGCTTGAAAAATTAACCCCTAACAAAATGCCAAAGTGGCGTAGGAAACTCATCACCTATATATTTACCTTCCGCTTCATGTTATGTCATCGTGACGCGGAGCAAGTGTTGGCTTGGCAACAGATGTTCGGTATTCTGCCAGCTTTTCTCAACCGATATATTTTCCATCGTAAAAAATTGCGCATAAACATAATGACATTTATCTACAAGCCTAAACATGGTCTTGTCGGGAAAATATATCATTGGCTTTTCAAAAGTGCCGTATCCTCCAGATATGTAAAAAGTGTTTTGTAACCGTCCGAAATAGGCCGACTTTTAGATAGCGTTTTAGATAGCGAACTTAGC
>ERZ824598.1817-NODE-1817-length-24819-cov-3.692699_pt1 | contig 24819 bp, 21 predicted proteins | sample MGYA00519934_ERZ824598 | MGnify/ENA primary metagenome ERZ824598 (study PRJEB31778, sample SAMEA3449177) | human gut metagenome | biome: human gut; feature: human-associated habitat; material: faeces | place: United Kingdom | collected 2010/2012 ...
ATCCTATCATGGTAATCAACTAAAGAAAGTCACAGATGGCTGGGGTTCCGGTAACCTGTACAATCAAAAAGAGTATCAGGATAAGGCAAACGAAACTGAAGAATTCGCTTATGATGCCAATGGAAACATGGTGAAAGACCTGGATCGTAACATCGTTACCGTTCGCTATAATATACTAAACTTGCCTGACACGGTCCAATTTAAAAATGGTAATCAGATAATCAGCTCGTATGATGCTTCCGGCAGGAGATTAAGTACCCGAAACTTCACGCTTGCTACTCCGGTAGTTGTACCTATCGGAGAAACCCGTAAATGGGAATATGATCTGGATGTAATAGACGAAACCGGCACATTTTACGTTGATAATATAGAATACGACTTTAATGGCTGTGACCCGGGAGTATATATGCTGGGAAAAGTGTTCAATCCTGAAGGATATGCTACAAGGATTAACTCAACTTCTCTTCTGCCCGATTACCATTATTATCGTAAAGATCATTTAGGTAATAACCGGGAAGTATGGCGTGCCGCATACAAAGACTATAGAGGGACGATAGTCCCGGCTACCACTGTACAACGTATTCAGTACTACCCGAGCGGTCTGCCTTGGGCAGAAGGAACAGGAAGAGACGTTCAAAACCGTAAATATAACGGTAAAGAGTTCATTGAAATGCATGGATATGATACATACGATTATGTGGCTCGTGGTATGTATCCGGCGATTATGAGTTTCACCTCAGTAGATCCACATGCTGAGAATTATTACAACCTTAGTCCATATGTATATTGTGGAGGAAATCCCATAAGCAGAATCGACCCGTACGGAATGGACTATTGGAGTACAAGCGATCCGGTGGAAATAGAACGGTTCTGGAATTCTCTATTTTCGCCTCTTGTAAACATGCTACAATATTATTCTAATTCATTCAATTTTTCATCCTGGGATCATCTTACAGATGCAGAGTTCACAGACAGACTGACTTTTAATGACGAGAATGAGACATTTTATTTTAGCTATAGTAAAATCATTAATGGCGAAATTAATGTTATAGGAATATCTATTAGAGCTACAAATGTAAACCAAGGAAATGCCTGGACCCAATATGGACTTCCCGCTTCCGGAAGGATAGAACAAACCAATACTGTATACGATTTATTAACAGGACGTTTTATAAGGAAAGCAGGTATAGAAATGGCTAAAGAGGCTATTTTTCCAGGTGGTTCGCCTACTAGTACTTTTGGTATAAGATCCGGGAAAAAGTCTACGAAAGGAATGCCACATGGTGATGGTGGAAGAGCATTAAAGAAAGCAGAAAAACGTATTAAGGAGTTACAAGAGAAGATGAAAACGGCTCCTGCTAAAGAAAAAAAGAGGATACAAAAAAAGATAGACAGGATACGTAAAGATGCCCATGACAAGAACAATGGTGAAACTCACTGGAATTAACAACAAAACATTTTAGACAACATGAAGAAAAAAGGTTTAATCCCCAATAAATCATACGATATTTTTGTTTTAGGAGATAATATTTCTAACTATTTACATTTACCTCATCGCATCGATTTTTATGATGACGATCCATATATATGCCATGATACTTATTATTTTGATAATTTCAATTTTGAAGTGTGGGTTGAAAATGGTAAAATAGAGACTATTTGCTGTGATATAGAGTGTTATTGGCAGGATAAAAACTTAATAAAGATGTTCTATAAAGAGTTCTTGACTCTTATTAATTACCAGCAGTCTGATAGTGATGATTTCGTATATGTTCCCATAAGTAGAGATAGGGGACAAAACCAAAGAGTTCATTACTTTGACAACTTGGGACTAACATTATGGGTATGGAGAGAGAAAATAAGAACAATATTAATTTACAACTACAAAGATGAATAATAGAGAACCTTTGCAAGGAAGTTAGAGCTACAAATGTAAACCAAGGAAATGCCTGAACCCAATATGGACTTCCCGCTTCCGGAAGGATAGAACAAACCAATACTGTATACGATTTATTAACAGGACGTTTTATAAGGAAAGCAGGTATAGAAATGGCTAAAGAGGCTATTTTTCCAGGTGGTTCGCCTACTAGTACTTTTGGTATAAGATCCGGGAAAAAGTCTACGAAAGGAATGCCACATGGTGATGGTGGAAGAGCATTAAAGAAAGCAGAAAAACGTATTAAGGAGTTACAAGAGAAGATGAAAACGGCTCCTGCTAAAGAAAGAAAAGAAATTCAAAAAAAGATAGATAATATTAGAGAAGATGCCCAAAGAAAAGATAAAGGTGAAACCCATTGGAATAAATAAACAAAACATAAAGAATAATATGGAAAAAACAGGCTTAATACCCAACAAATCATATGAGAATTTTATTCTTGGAGATGATATTACTAATTATTTGCATTTCGTGAAGAAAAAATTCATTAATCTAACATTTACATACTTTATCACATCAAATATACTCCTTCAATCCTTGCATATTCAACAAGGTAACCTCTCTCTTATCCACAGAGATCAATCCCTCTTTTATCATCTTATTGATCTCTTTTGACAGGGCAGGACGGGTTACTCCTAAATAATCTGCCAGTTGTACCTGATTATGCTCCAACAAAGCGATACCATCAGAGGTGCGATGCTCCATGAGATAATAAACGAAACGACTGCGAAGGTTCTTATAAGAGAGGATACGCAAACGGGTAACGGTACATTTATTGCAGTTGCCTGTCACACAAAGAAAACTATGGAGTAACTGTGGCACGGAACTTATCAGTTTGAAAACCGAAGTACGGGTAGCCATAAGAAGAATAGAATCTTTACTTACGGTAAAGGTGGCAGGCAGAATATTGTTTTCGCCAAACAGATGCGGAGTAGCAAAGGCGCGGGGTGCGATGATCTCTTCTACCTTTACCAGATTGCCGGCTACATCGATGATATTAACCTCCAGCTCGCCTTTCAGCAGCACATACAAATGATTGCAACGCGTATCTTGTTGCAGCACCACCTCTTTACGGGATACCTTGTACAATGTAAATTCAAGTTCGTCCATTAGACGATGTTTTACATTCACATCTAAGTCCCGGAAAAGAGGTATCTGCCACAGCAGTTGTTTATACTCATCTGTAAAATCGATTTTTACCACAGTACTTCTCTTTGGTTTGTGACAAAAATAGCTCTTTTTCCGTTACAGTCCTACCATTTAGCAAAGAAAATACGTGGGTTGATATTGAGAGAGACCCATCCCCAGTCTTGCCAGGCATCATGGTTACCGCCTTTCACCACATCCATGTATTTCGTCCCGAGCATGGTTGAGTAACCAACCGTCAGTTTCACATCCTTCATCACTGTGTAATCTACCTGCAAGTCGAACTCTGATCCGAGACTACGTCCTTCATCCCCCTCTACTGTTACGTCATAAGTAGTAGAAAAATGATGATAATTCAGTGACATAGCCCAGCGGGAAGTGGGTTTAAAGTCAACACTCAGCTGCTTGTCCCACAAACCTCTATTGTAAGCAGAAGCATAGAAGTAATCCATACCACCATAAAACTTATGATGAGTGCCATAAAGCGGATCGAATGTAGACGCCTTACTACTTTCCGGATCACCGCTCAGATAATCGGTCAATATGCTGACAGACCATTGCTGATTGATTTTGTATCCCGCTTTCACACCGAACATATAGGCTGAAACCTTCTTCACCTCATCGCCCACTTTCCTTTTACCAAACTGATAGTAAGCACTTCCGTTTAACGTCCAGTTACCCGGAGTATAGGTGAGATAAGTTCCGGTGGTAGGCATATAATTGGTTTTTCCTTTTTCGGGCGTTCCGGTCTCATAGCCTACATTCATGAAAAGCAAAGAGGCATTGAAATTCTTAGCCCACTGGCCGTTATACCATAAAGTCTGCATGGTTTTATAAGGCTGTGCTTTAGAAGGATCATAATAGTTGCCACCTATCGTTTTTTCATCATTCTGATTGAAAGCGAGGACAAGGTGCATTTTGTGTTTCCCGGCTTCGTATCCCAACTTCAATGCATCATGAAAACGTCCTGCCACATTCCAATCGAGACTACCCAGTAAACGTTCATCATCATATACCAATGACTGGCGTCCCAACTGTGCGAAGACACCTTTCCCCAAATCCAACTTTGCCCATACCTCATGGAGAATAAATCGTCCGTTCTTATCAATCTGAGGGTCTTGTCCCCACACACCTACATGTTGGGCAGAAAGCTTCATTTGCAGACGATCCCGCTTGTATCCAAGTGAAAAACGGGCGCGATTGTTTATAAAAAAGACAGGCAGTTGTCCATCGGCACGCGGACTAAGTACGCCATTGCGATATTCACCACGAGCACGCAGTTGTGCATCAATACTAAACTCGTTCTTCTCTTCCTGTGCGCAGACAACAGAAGAGCACAGTACCAATCCGGTTAAAAAAATAGCAGTCAGTTTCATACTATATCAGTTTAAATTATAAGTGTGTACACTCGTTCCTTGTGCCGAAGGCAAATAATTGATGCCATACCAACACATTTGAAGTAAAAGAAAACAAACCAATAATCCGGCGAGTGCTTTGCGATGGCTCCTCCGCTGATGAAGCCGGAAGTGAATATAACACAAGTAACCTATCCATGTGGCAGCTGCCCACGTCTCTTTGGGGTCCCAACTCCAGTAGTGTCCCCATGCCTCTTTAGCCCACAAAGCACCGAAAAGCATCCCTAATGTCATAAACGAAAGCCCCACATACACCAGATCATCACAAAGTTCCATTTCCCGTTCGGCTGCCGGTTTCTTCTTTATCCATAACAGATAAACAGCCATTACCGTTGCTGCCCCAAGCATGGCATAAGCAAACATATATACGATGACATGCGGTGCAAACCAGGGACTTTGCAAAGCAGGCATCAGCGTTTTATTATGAATTTCAGGCTTAAAAAGATTGACGCAGATAAACACCAGTGACAATACAAAGCTGAAACTGAGTATCCACTTATAGCGCCAGCGAACATAAGTGATGATACCTGCCAATGGTAAGAAAAAGGAATACCACAAACGGGTCTCCCCCATTGTACGCATGGGTGGACGTTCCAATGAAATCCACATCCCGAGGATAAAGGTAAAAAAGACAAGCAATCCTGCCAATGTAGGTCCCAGTACCCAACCCATTGATTTACCTTTCCAGGCAGTGAGAGCTCCAAAGCCCCAAAGACAAAGAGATACAGTAGCAAACCATCCGAAAAGATCCCAATTCATACTTTCTCCTCCTTTCTTTTGTGTGACAATACAAACATACAGACAGCACCGGCTATCATCATCCATATGCCCGTATAAACCACAGGCAACCAGGGATCACTAACCAACTCGAACACGCTGATATCACTCCAACGTCCTTTCGACTCGTCATAACTCAATTGATATATTTTCCAGCCCTCTATTTCAAAAGGTCGATTTACTTCAATCGTGGCTTCTACCTGTTCTCCGGATTGTGTATAAACGGTTACTGCGGATGCAAAACGTTTCGGTTCACGTTCGGGCATAATAAGACTTACTTTCTGATTCAAGCGAAGCGCTTTGTATGGAAACATAAAGCTACCGCAACTCACCCACCCTTCACGCTGTTCATCACTCGTTGTGTTTTGAGCTTTCACGTAGATTGCACACGCTGCCCCCATTGAATGAAACTCTACAAACCGAACAGTATCTTCGGTAGCTACACTGGCAGCCATAGGTAACTTTTCCGTCACTTCAATCTCCCAATCCTGCAATTCTCCTTTGCTGAAATCATCTTCTATCAGCACATTCACCGGTTGTCCTGCCGGAAGTGCTTTTCCCGATTCATTGTCTATCAACATAAGTTTGGGTGGATATTCATCAATAGTGAAATCATGCAGTTCTATCGCCAATGGCAATTCCAGCATCTCTTTTTGTTTATTAAACGCCCGCCATTCTGCCTTACCCGTTTGAGTAGTCATTTCAAGCCGTTGCATATCGGCACTTCCCAACACAGCACCGGTCAGAACTAAAAATAATCCAAGATGACTCAGCAGAAAAGGAATATCACGTACTGTAAAGTGATGAATCCGCCGGAGAATGACCATCCCTAACAATGTAACAAACCAGAAGAAGAGTAATACAAAAGAACAAGCGGAAAGCATCTGCGAAAATCCCAGCCAACCTTCAATTCCTGTAACGGTAACTTCCGGACGGTACTGACGGGTAAACCCCATAATAACCGTCATCACCACTAAAGAAATCATAGCGCTGACAGCCGCCTGATAACTGCTCATCCAACGAACAAAATAGTACTTACGAAAGAAAATATACAATACGAGTAACAGAAGTACATAGACTACTCCCGCATAAATATTCACCGGCCAGGCGAGCAAAGAAAGCGTACACTTTCCGAGTGCTACCTGCCAGAGAGTACCCACAAGAAAGAGTCCGCCGCAAACAGCGAACCCTTCTTTATATCCCCATGGTTTTTGCCACATCCTTATTTAGTTGAAAATTGAAAGTTAAAAGTTGAAAATTGCTATGCAGTATGAATATAGCTGATTAATATTTATTGAAACGCAAATGAACGCAGATTTTCGCGAATTAAATTGCTGCATTATGTTTGAAAACAATATTCCTTACAGAAAAGCAGCGTTCTTCTGCGTTTCAATAATAACCTGTTAAATAAGCATTTAATTGTAATGTATTACTTAGTTAAAAGTTAGTTATTATACAGTGGAGAGTCAGTTACTTGCAGTGCGCAGCAACTTTCAACTCTCAACTTTCAACTAAATATTCGTTAAGCGCCCGTTAGCCTTTGCCTCTTTCAGCCATTGCGGAACAACTTCTTTCAGGAATTTATCTTTATTCTCATGTTCTTTCTTCATGTCAAGACCGATGTATTCCTGTGCTTTGGCCTTGGTAGAAATATCCGGCATTGGCACTTCACCTGTAAATCCGTTATTAGCCAATACCTTGGAAATAGCTAAACGCGCCTGCAAAGCTTTGTCCAAGCCATGACCCAGAATGCGTTGAATCTCCTGCGGAGCATGGAAAGAGCCCCCGTGTGAAGCGACTCCAAAGTCCCATCTCCATTGTGCCTGACGAATCAGCTTCAGTGCCTCCTGCATCTGCAGGTCTGTAGCCCCCTTATCCCATGCAAATTTAGCTTCGATATGAGCTTTTGCCAATTCTTGTTCCAAACGATTACGGATTTCATTTGCTTTACGCTGACGGTCGTATACATTATTACGAAGTGTCTCTTCACTCTCGCGATGACACACCTGACAAGTACGATCAATCATCGCCAGCGGGCTTTGTATATGATGATCGCTGAACTTCATTCCCCCTTCACTCTTATACGGCATATGACAATCAGCACATGACACACCACGCTGTGCATGGATACCCATCTGCGAAATCTCATAGTCGGGATGTTGTGCTTTCAAGATACGCGCCTTACTCAGTGCATGTGTATAATCGGCAAAATCAGCCTCATCATAGTATGCCTCCATATCTTCCACTGTGAAGCCTTTGTCCCAAGGGAAAGTCAGATACTTACCGTCACCCTTGAAGTAATATTCCACATGACACTGTGCACATACCAATGAACGCATCTCTTGCGGAGTAGCCTTATCAATGTCTTTCCCCTGACGGGCAAATGCCTCACGCAACGCCGGACGACTGATGTGTAGCTTCATATTCTCCGGTTCATGACAATCGGCACAACCAATGGGATTTACAATCTCATTGCCAAAAGCAGCCCACTTATTATTGTAAAAAGAATCAACGCCAAGTGCTTCCATCATACGGGGTACATCCGGGCTTTTACAAGTCCAGCAAGTAGAAGGCTGCGGTCCACTGTGAGGATCCATCGGGGCACCGGTACGAAGACTTCGGGTAATGTCTTCAATGGCATGCATATGTCCACGTGGAGTTGTATAATCTTTAGAGAAAGCATATCCAGCCCAGAGAACAACCATTTCCGGACGTTTTTCAAGTACATCTACTGCTTCACTACCATTAAATTCGCTTTCAAAATCAGTCTGCGCAGTCTGTTTCCATGTATCGTATTGCCGGGGATAATTCTCTCCGAAAACCTCATTACGAGCCTCGATACCTTTAATCTCTACCCGTTTGTTATTGAATACACTGACTATCTCTGCCCGGCGTTCCATTAATGAAGAGACCACCAGTCCCAAAACGAATACAACAACCATTGCTCCACCAAACAACAGCCATCCTTGCCATGCCTTTAATTTCTTTTCCATATTGATAATGTGCTAATGTGTCAATAAACTAAATGTGCCAATGCTATTCATGCAGCAATTGAAAACAGGATAATTGACAGATCTATTTATGAATTTATTTATTTATCATTTTACGAAGCCATTCCGGTGCAGGCGATTCCGGATAAGGAACCAGTGCATCCGGAGTAGTAGAAAGGCTGTTTTGCCCGTGTGCCACATCACGATGACAATCCCAGCAGGCCTTTCCTTCTCCTACCTGAGACATCATATAATTGATACGCCCGGTAGACACAAACTCGGTATTGAGTTGTGTATGACAACGGATGCAATTGTTCATGATTACTTCTGCACTTTCATCATTTGCTTTTATTACCTGATGCTCGCCACGAGTGAGAAACACCGCAACATGACGCATACCATCCATGCCCTTGAACGCCCACTTCTTTACCGGATTCTCATGAGGAACATGACAATCATTACACGTAGCATCCCGTCCGTGAGAGCAGTGCATCCAGGTGGCATAATAGGGTCCCATGATATGGCAATTGACGCAAGCTGCCGGGTCGTCACCCAGATAGGTATGCGCCCGGAGCATATACAAGAAAAACAACCCTCCCCCGATAATCAGACCGGACAAGGCAATGGCTACCATCTTCCAGCGCCTGGAAGGAAGTAGCCAATGAATAATCTCTTTTATTTTCATAAGACACCAAATATTAAGTATACTACCGGCCGATTAACAGGACCTGTATTCTCTTTACTTGTGCAAAGGAGCAAAATAAAAGCTAATAAATGTGTAATCTACATTACATATGAGAAAATTATTTTTAATAATGTGCCAATATACTAATTTGCCAATATGCTGCGCTGTACTGCCGAAAGACATTGGCACATTAGCATATTGGCACATTATTACTCAATCACCATAATACGGTCGTTCAAACCCACTTTTGCCGTATCTTCTACAAAGATTTCTTTGACCGTACCGTCCGTCAGCGAACGGATTTCGTTTTCCATCTTCATAGCTACCAGTACACAAAGCGGCTCTCCTCGCTGTACTACATCTCCCTTCTTTACATATGTTTTCAATATCACTCCGGGCATTGGCGCCTGAACCACTTGACGCCCCACAGACTCGGCAGCATTACGGGAATTGTGTATCTTTTCCATTTCGCCTTTCAGTTCTATCTGATAAAGTTCTCCTTTGTTCATGATAGTATATGTAGAATTGGAAGAAGAAATCTGCACTCCATGAGAATGATGATCAATGATTATAGAATGAATAGAGTCACCACCAAGGTTATAATCTACTTCATACACCTTTCCATTGACTGCTATTTTCTTTACAGGACCATCTTCAAGAATCTCAACTTTATACTCATTGTCGGGCATATCCAGAAGCCGGGCATAATAGGTTGCTAATGTTGTACTCATAATCACTGATGTTTTAATAGTTATTGGCAGTCATCTGCAGTTTACCATAATATTTCCAAAGGGATTCTCCTACCACCGGAAGAGTAGTAGCCCTCGACGCTGCCTCTTTTTCCTTCTCAAAATGCTTTAGTGCAGCTGCAATTACAGCCACAGTAGGATCGGTATTCTGACGCCGTTTCAAATCTTCTTTATCAAAACGGGTATCAATAAACGTAGTATCATACTCCCCTTTCAGAAAAGCGGCATTCTTCAAGACACGCTGATGAAACGGAATGGTGGTTTTAATACCCAGTATCTTATACTCCCGCAAAGCACGGGCCATATTTGATATGGCAGAAGCACGGTTTCTTCCCCAGCAACAGAGCTTGGCAATCATCGGATCATAATGCAATGACACCTCAAATCCGGCATAGGCGGCACTATCCAGGCGAACGTTACGTCCTTCGGGAGCCTCACGTACCGTAATGACTCCCGGTGACGGCATAAAGTTATTTTCCGGATCTTCGGCATAAATACGACATTCGATGGCCGCACCCCTAAACTCAATATCCTCCTGATGATAAGGCAAGCGATTGCCGGCAGCAACAAGAATCATATCACGTACAAGATCAACACCGGTACATTCCTCCGTTACCGGATGTTCTACCTGAAGCCGGGTATTCATTTCAAGAAAATAGAAGTTCTGGTCTTTATCCATCATAAACTCCAAAGTCCCGGCACTGTAATATCCTATTTTCCTGCAAGCCTCTACAGCCACCTTCAACATCCGTTTTCGTGTCTCTTCCTTCACAAAAGGAGAAGGAGACTCTTCTATTACCTTTTGATTTCGTCGTTGGATGGAGCATTCACGTTCATACAGATGAATTACATTCCCATATTTATCACCCAATATCTGCACTTCGATATGATGGGGATTTTCGATATACTTCTCTATATAAACCGCATCGTTTCCAAATGAAGTTCCGGCTTCGGATTGGGACAGACGAAGAGCCATCTCAACTTCTTCTTCTGAACGCACCAGTCGCATTCCCTTTCCGCCACCACCTGCTAATGCTTTCAGCATAATCGGATAACCGACTTCTGCTGCTGCCTTTTTAGCTTCGGCAATGCCCTGAACCGGTTGTTCTGTGCCCGGAACAATGGGCAGGCCAGCTTCTCTCATGATCTTCCGCGCCTCCGTCTTAATACCCATCCGGGCAATTATATCAGCACTCGGACCAATAAAAATCACTCCTTCTTCCTCACAACGACGGGCAAAGTCAGCATTCTCTGACAAGAAACCATAGCCCGGATGAATGGCAGCCCCAGTCTTTTTGGCTATTTCCAGAATCTTTTCCGGTTTCAGATAAGAGGTATCCTCCGGTGAATCAGATATACAATAGGCTTCTTCAGCGTAACGGACATGCAACGCTCCACGGTCTACCCGTGTGTAAATCGCTACCGTAGCAATATTCATTACCCGGCAGGTACGGAAAATACGCATAGCAATCTCGCCACGGTTGGCTACTAATATTTTTTTTATCATAATATGTTTCCTCCTACAATATTAAAGCGGTAAATTAGAATGCTTTTTGGCTGGATTGGACTGGCGCTTATTAGCCAACATCTCAAAACTACGAATCAACCGCATACGAGTAATAGCCGGATCAATCACTTCATCCACATAACCGAGTTCGGCAGCCCGATAAGGATTTGCAAATTTCTCACGATATTCAGTCTGAAGCTCTTTTCTTTTCTCTTCAGGATCTCCTGCTTTGTCTATTTCTTTACGGAACAGAATATTCACAGCCCCATCCGGCCCCATCACGGCAATCTCGGCCGTAGGAAAAGCAAAGTTCACATCTCCCCGGATATGTTTGGAGCTCATTACATCATAGGCACCACCATAAGCTTTGCGTGTGATAACCGTCACCTTAGGTACGGTAGCCTCACAATAAGCATATAGCAACTTGGCACCGTTACGAATAATACCACCATATTCCTGGTCAACTCCCGGTAAGAATCCCGGTACGTCCACCAAAGTCAGTAACGGAATATTGAAAGCATCGCAGAAGCGGACAAAACGAGCCGCCTTGACAGAAGCATCAATATCCAGTGTACCGGCAAGTACCAGCGGTTGGTTAGCCACCACTCCCACAGTTTTCCCATTCAGACGAATATAACCAATGACAATATTCGCCGCATACTCTGCCTGAAGTTCAAAGAAACTATTGTCATCGGCTACTGCCTCGATCATCTCCTTTATATTATAGGGTTGATTCGGGTTAGTAGGTATCAGCATAGAAAGTTCTGGTGTGAGCCGCGTGGGCGAATCGGAAGTAGCAACAAATGGAGGTTCTTCCATATTATTTCCGGGCAGGAAGGAGATTAATTCACGAATATAATTGATACATTCAATATCATTTTCAGCAGCCAGATGTGCTACACCGGATATAGAAGTATGTACAGCAGCTCCACCCAATTCTTCTTTACTCACCTCTTCCTGTGTTACACTCCTCACTACGTCCGGTCCGGTAATAAACATATAACCGGAATTCTTCACCATCAGGATAAAATCGGTCAGAGCCGGAGAATACACAGCACCACCGGCACATGGGCCCATAATAGCACTGATTTGCGGTATTACCCCCGATGCCATCGAGTTACGAAGAAAGATTTCAGCGTATCCTGCCAGCGAACGAACCCCTTCCTGAATACGGGCACCCCCGGAATCATTGAGCCCGATTATCGGGGCACCCATTTGCATGGCCATATCCATCACCTTGCAGATCTTTTTAGCATACGTCTCCGAAAGTGCCCCTCCGAACACTGTGAAGTCCTGAGCAAAAACATAAACCAGTCGTTTGCCTATCATACCGTAACCGGTAACTACCCCATCCCCTGGTATCTTCTGTTTCTCCATACCAAAGTCGGTACAACGATGCGTCACAAGTTTATCAAGTTCGATAAACGATCCTTTCTCCAAAAGTAAATCGATACGTTCACGGGCTGTCAGCTTTCCTACTGAGTGTTGTTTCTCAATCCGGGCATCTCCGCCGCCGTTCTCAGCTTTTCTGTTTAATTCTTCCAGATGGTTGATGAGTTCTTTCATGGGCATTCATATTTAAGTACGATGTAAAAATAGAAATAATTACAGTGAATACATGTAATGCAGATTACATCAGGGGTGTATTCTACTAAATATAACATACCATTCCGAAGAAAAGTTAGGAAACATGCCGTTAAACATCCGGATTAACAGTAAGACTTAAGGAAAGAAATTAAAACTGTACACAAAACGACACATAAAATAACTGCCCATGGTAGATGTTCTTGTATTCTGGATATAGGAAGCCCCTACGTTCCTTGATAAATCTCTTCTGCTTTGCAGCAAATCAAATGCAGATATTTGAATAGTGCCTGTACCATACTTCTTTGAGAAGCAATCTCTTTCTATAGCAACATCCAGAATATTTTCTCTGATATTTCCGGTTTCACCACTGTAGCCTTTCTTTAAACTCCATCTGAAAGAAGAACTCAATCTTATTTTATAAGGCAGCAGATAGGATGCATTAAGTTCTGTTCCCCAATCCCGGGTTTCCATATTATCGGTAGATTGACCCTGCCCCTTTAGAATCACATATTTGAATAATCCCTGAATATTAAAATAGAAATCAGGAGTATAATATCTGAGAACCAGATTCTCATCAATAGTAAAAGAACCCATGACACTTACCTCATCATTGACGAGCCCCTTCTTTCTGTCATATCCGCCTCTAAGCCCATTGCTTATTGTAAAATTTGTTTCGTTTATCGGTGTATAATAAATGCATCGAAATTGCGCATTCCAATTACCATTTACATTTTTGTAAGAAGTGGTTCGATTTCCTGTCTCCGGATTAATATTGTAAGAAGATTGAATAGCATTCGCTGTGTATCCACCGAACAAACCGACATCGTAGAATCCCTGAGTTTTGGAATTAGAACCGGAAAGATTCAGTACCACATCATTTGCAAACTGCGGTTTAAGGTCAGGGTTTCCTTTAATACTGTTAGTAGGGTCGCTTATATCGGTATAGTCCTGCAACTGAGTACCTGTCGGAGATGTCATTGTCCCCATATAATCAAGTGTCAGCGTGTTACTTTTATTGAACCGGTGTTTTATATTCAATACCGGAGAGTAGTTGGTAACTTTTTGATTTACATTGGCCCTGAAAGAGTCATCCGGAAAACGGGTTTTATTTTCAGAGTCGTCAATATCTACGTTCATTCCCATCGTATAGTCGGTTTTCTCTCCCAATGATTTGTAATTTAATGTAAAGCGCTGATTAAATATACTCTGCGATGTGCCCGGACTTTGGCTAGGTAATAATTGGAGGTTATCAGATGAAACATCTTCTCCAACCTTATAAGTATTTTTCCCGACATGATCACCTGAAAGACGAGCCGTATAGGCAATTTGCATAAAACGTTTCTCCGTGATAGGTTCAACATACGACAAACCCAATTTGATTTGCTTACCTGAATTCTCGTTAACCGTCCGTTGGTTCACAAGTGAATCATACTGATAGACATTATTATCATACATCCGACGGTTCCAGGAATAAGATTCACGAGCGTCACCCTGATTTATGATACCATAGAGCGACGTACTAAAAACCCGACCTTTCTTCTTTAACCGATGTGCATAGTCAATGGAAATATTCAGAGAGTAGTTGTTACCATTGTTTTCTGTGACGGAATGTCCATTATAGAGGGTATCACGCAAGCCATTATAGCTATTAAAAAGTTCATTATCCCAACGATTCTTTTTCGAATAATTCAAATACGCCTGCGTTATAAGCGTATTTTTACCATTGGGGGTCCATTCTGTCCTTATGCCAACGTCCAGAACTTTATTTTTAGTATCGGATAAACGATTTGAACTATCAAAAAGAGAGGATTCCGGCGAGAGTATTGTCTCCTGGTCTGTAAGCATATTCTCTACCGACTTTATAGAGGTATATGTTACATTACTGTAAACATTAAAGCGGTTACTAAATTCTTTATTTATCAAAAGCCCGATTTGCCCAACAGAGTTGTCTCCTGTCTGCGAACTACCGGTTCCGCTATTCGTATTGTCATTTCGTAACATGAGAGAAAACATATCCTGCCTTTTCAACAGATTTATATACGCATTTTGCTCATATCGCGTTTTATTATCGTTTATATCACGCCCGCCCCCCACAGCTGCCTGAGCCATTACGCCTACCTTATTTTCTTCTTTAACGGACAAGTTAAGTACTGTTTCTTTATCCCCGTTATCGAATCCAGTAAGTCGGTCCACCTCAGAGCTTTGGTCAATAACTTGTACTTTATCCACTATTTTGCCTGGAAGTGATTTTGATGCCATCTCTGGATTATTGGAGAAGAAATCTTTTCCATCAACAAGAATTTTACTTACCGGTTTCCCCTGAACTAAAATTTGTCCATGTTCTGTAACAGTGACATTGGGTAGCAATTTCAATAAATCACGCACCGAGGCCTGATCCGAAAGCGCATAGATACCCGTGTTATATTCTAAAGTATCCCCTTTCATTTGCATAGCAGCAGCCTTTCCGGTCACCATTACTTCAGCCAGATTAATACTTTCGTCCTGTAGTTTTATAGTATCCTCCAATAAGTTTTTGCAGATTGTATCTGCCGAAATCGTTCTGTAAGACTTTTGATAACCCAAGTAGCTGATTTCAAGGATGCATTTCTTCCGGGGAAGCATTAAAATAAAGTAACCTCCGGCATCAGACGTAGTACCCGAAAGGAAAACACTATCCGCAGTAAGTGCACGTATCGCTGCTCCTTCAATAGCATCGGAGTTCTTATCTTTGATAAATCCGGCTACCGAAACAGCTTCTTGAGCAGATAAGGAAAAGGTTATAATAAAAAATAAAATACTAAGTAAATATTTCATATCCCTTTCATTGGGTTATAAAAGAGCTATAATAAATAAAATCAGCTAACTGTTCCACAAATTAACTGATTTTATTTTTATGAGCTAGTAAAACACAAGCATATTAAAAACATATGAAGTAAAGTTATAATTGTGCGTTAACGACTTGGTCGGAAATTTATTAATAGATGGAGAGTAGATTCCTTTGTAATAGCATAATCTTGTAACGTTCTACCATCCTCTAACTGCTTTCCGGCAAAAATAAGTCTCTGTTGATTAGGTGGAATTCCCTCCTTAGCCTGAATCTTAGACTTAAACTGTGCAACAGTTTCATATGGATCAGTTGCAATCGTAATCGTCTTGTTATTTGCCATTATTTTAACATAAACATTAAAGCCTGATCGTGGAGAAACCTGATCACTTATAAAAGCTTCAGACTCTTCGAGGAAATTAGAAGAAACACCACTATTAGCAAACAGGCTATTCAACAAACCTGTTCCTGATAATACACAAACCAATAAATAACAATAAACTCTTTTCATAATATATAGAATCAAAGTGAACAAATAAAATAATCTACAATGATACATATAAAAATCGATATATATAAATTTTCTTGTAATTACTTTAGAATCTATTTTGAATTTATTGAAAATAGGAATAATGAGGAGTAATACACCTAATGGGTCACGCTACATCGGTACAACACAGTCAGTCCATTCATCACTGGCTGCACAATAGAGTTAAATCAAAACAGTTCCTCTATTAACAAAAAAAGCCTGTTCCTCATCACTATGAGAAACAGGCTACTTCCTTTATATATAGAAATCTATTCTTCTACAGCCAAGGTCGACAGCGAATTCGAACTACGATTTTCGATACTATACAACTGCATATCAAAAATCAATGTGGAATACCCTAAAATGCTACCACTACCACTGGAACCATAACCATAGTTCCAAGGTATGTAAACTAACCTTCGCTCTCCTACTTTCATACGCTGAAGCATCTCATTCCAACCAGTAATTACACCTGTTACCTTCAATTTCTTCGGCGAGTCAAAGGCTGTAGGGTTTGCACCTTTGAATCCATCAAATCGGTCCCCGATGATTAAAGTACCTTTATAATACATATATACACTATCTGTATAAAAAGGTTGCATATCCTGAGAAACATATCCTTCGATAACCTCATCCAGATTTGTCGGATTCGGATTTAACTTTGGATCATTCGTTATCGGCTTCAGCTCCTTATAAAATATGCAGGCATCCGGAGCAGACATAAGATGAATACTATCCAACCCACCATGATCGGCCTCCGTAGTATAAACATTATACAAAGAGTCGATAAACGCCTCATTTCGTGCCTGCCAGTTATCATACCTGCTCACTTCTTTCGTTTCTTCACAAGAAGTAAAGACAAGTGCCAGCAATAGGATTGGTAATAAATAGATTTTCTTATTCATTCGTCAAGGATTTATTGTAAAGTTTTCAAAAGCGAAGTGATGCTTACTCTGTCAGCAATAATATTGTTCAGTTCAGAGATCGCTACACGTTCCTGCTGCATGGTATCGCGATTACGCAAAGTCACACAGTTATCTTCGAGCGTTTGATGGTCAACCGTTACACAATATGGAGTACCAATGGCATCCTGACGGCGATAACGTTTTCCGATACTGTCTTTCTCGTCATACTGACAATGGAAGTGGAACTTAAGACTATCAATAATCTCGCGGGCCTTTTCGGGCAGTCCGTCTTTCTTTATCAAAGGCATTACGGCCAACTTCACCGGAGCAAGAGCTGCAGGAAGTTTCAATACCACGCGGCTTTCACCGTTTTCGAGTTGCTCTTCGCAATAAGCAGCACTCATGATACTAAGGAACATACGATCCACACCGATAGAAGTTTCGATAACGTACGGAGTGTATGACTCATTTAGTTCAGGATCGAAGTATTTGATACTCTTTCCGGAGAATTTCTCATGCTGGCTAAGGTCGAAGTTAGTACGTGAATGTATACCTTCTACTTCTTTGAAACCAAACGGCATAAGGAATTCGATATCTGTAGCGGCATTAGCGTAGTGAGCCAGCTTATCATGGTCGTGGAAACGATAATGATCATCACCGAAACCAAGTGCTTTATGCCATTTCAAACGCATTTCTTTCCATTTTGGGAACCACTCCAGTTCTGTACCCGGTTTTACAAAGAACTGCATCTCCATTTGTTCAAATTCACGCATACGGAAAATGAACTGACGGGCCACAATCTCATTACGGAAAGCCTTACCAATCTGTGCAATACCAAAAGGTATTTTCATACGCCCGGTTTTCTGTACATTGAGGTAGTTCACGAAAATTCCCTGTGCTGTTTCCGGACGAAGGTATATTTTCATTGCACCTTCCGAAGTAGATCCCATATCAGTAGAGAACATCAGGTTGAACTGACGAACCTCTGTCCAGTTCTTAGTACCGGAAATAGGACAAACGATTTCTTCATCAATAATGATCTGACGGAGTTCGTCAAGATTACCATCGTTTAATGCTTTTGCAAAACGGGTATGAAGCGCATCACGCTTAGCCTGATGTTCAAGGACACGGCCATTTGTACTGCGAAACTGTGCCTCATCAAAAGCATCACCAAACTTTTTAGCAGCCTTAGCTACTTCTTTATTCATTTTATCGTCGTACTTAGCCAATTGGTCTTCGATAAGTACGTCTGCACGATAACGTTTTTTAGAATCTTTGTTATCAATCAATGGGTCATTGAATGCATCAACGTGTCCGGAAGCCTTCCAGATAGTAGGGTGCATAAAGATTGCAGAGTCAATGCCTACAATATTCTCGTGCAGCAATACCATGCTGTCCCACCAGTATTTCTTAATATTATTTTTGAGTTCAACTCCCATCTGGCCGTAGTCGTATACAGCTCCCAGTCCGTCGTAAATATCACTTGAAGGAAATACAAAACCATACTCTTTGCAATGTGATACCAATTTCTTAAAAACGTCTTCTTGTGCCATTGTTTTATTTACAATTTAATCATTTACAATTTACGATTCCGATATCTGCCTGTAAATCACACTCGGAAATAATTCGCAAAGTAAATGATTTTTTTGGAGAAAATTCGTATTTTTGCGTGCACATCGTTCTATAATGATGTAAAAAAGATAATTTGTTGTTAAAACAAGAGGAATATTAACCATATGAGTGACGAAATCAACGAGATAACGGAAGAACATTCAGACTATAAGCCGGCGGACTCCCACAATGAAAGCGTAAAACATCAACTCACAGGTATGTACCAGAACTGGTTTCTGGACTATGCTTCGTATGTTATTCTGGAACGTGCCGTCCCCCATATCAATGATGGGCTGAAGCCTGTACAACGCCGTATACTACACTCCATGAGGAGACTGGATGACGGACGTTACAACAAAGTGGCAAACATCGTGGGACATACCATGCAGTTTCACCCACACGGAGATGCTTCTATCGGAGATGCACTGGTACAGCTGGGACAAAAAGATTTGCTGGTTGACTGCCAGGGTAACTGGGGTAACATTCTCACCGGTGATGGTGCAGCTGCTCCACGTTATATTGAAGCCCGCCTCTCTAAATTCGCACTCGACGTAGTATTCAATCCGAAAACAACGGAATGGAAGTTGTCTTATGACGGACGAAATAAAGAACCCATAACTTTACCTGTTAAATTCCCGCTGTTACTGGCACAAGGAGTAGAGGGTATTGCTGTAGGACTCTCTTCTAAAATATTGCCACACAACTTCAATGAATTATGTGATGCTTCTATCAGTTACCTGCACGGAGAAAATTTCAAACTTTATCCCGACTTCCAGACCGGAGGCTCTATAGACGTATCCAAGTATAATGATGGCGAACGAGGCGGTTCTGTGAAGATACGTGCCAAAATCAATAAGGTTGATAATAAAACATTGGCGATCACGGAAATTCCTTATGGTAGAACTACCACAACAGTGATTGATTCTATTCTGAAAGCCGTAGACAAAGGAAAAATCAAAGTGCGCAAGGTAGATGACAACACCTCTGCCAACGTAGAGATATTAGTACATCTGGCAGCAGGAACTTCATCAGACAAAACTATTGATGCGCTATATGCTTTTACCGATTGTGAAGTAAGCATATCCCCCAACTGTTGTGTGATTGATGATAACAAGCCGCACTTTCTGGCCATCAGTGATGTACTGAGAAAATCGGCGGACAACACGCTCGATCTTCTTCGTCAGGAGCTTGAAATACACAAAGGTGAACTACAAGAAAGCCTTCACTTTGCTTCACTCGAAAAGATATTTATTGAAGAACGTATCTATAAAGACAAAGAGTTCGAACAGTCCAAAGATATGGATGCTGCGTGCGAACATATCGATAACCGGTTAACTCCTTTCTACCCGCAATTCATACGGGAAGTAACCAAGGAAGACATCCTGAAACTGATGGAAATCAAAATGGGACGTATCCTGAAGTTCAACTCAGACAAAGCGGAAGAAAACATAGCCAAAATGAAATCGGAGATTGCCGAGATAGACAATCATCTGGCCAATATCGTGGAATACACAATCAGCTGGTACCAGATGTTGAAAGAAAAATATGGTAAGAATTTCCCTCGCCGTACGGAATTACGCAATTTCGATACCATCGAAGCAACCAAAGTGGTGGAAGCTAACGAAAAGTTATACATCAACCGCGAAGAAGGATTTATCGGCACAGCACTCAAGAAGGATGAATTCGTAGCCTGCTGTTCGGATATAGACGATGTAATCATCTTCTACAGAGACGGTAAATATATGATTACTCCCGTAGCCGACAAAAAGTTCGTAGGTAAAAACGTGCTGTATGTCAATGTATTCAAGAAGAATGATAAACGAACGATCTACAATGTAACTTACCGTGACGGAAAAGAGGGAACAACCTACATAAAACGTTTTGCCGTAACCTCCATCGTACGGGATCGCGAATATGACGTAACACAGGGTACTCCCGAGTCACGAATCACATATTTCAGCGCAAATCCGAACGGAGAAGCCGAAATCATAAAAGTGACATTGAAACCGAATCCACGTGTACGCCGTATCATCTTCGAACGGGACTTCAGTGAGATTGGCATTAAGAGTCGCCAGGCACAGGGAGTTATTCTGACTCGTCTGCCGGTACACAAGATAGCCTTAAAGCAACGCGGAGGCTCTACGCTTGGGGGACGTAAAGTCTGGTTCGACCGGGATGTGTTACGCCTCAACTATGACGGACGAGGTGAATATCTGGGAGAGTTCCAGAGCGACGACTCTATCCTGGTAGTTCTCAATACAGGCGAATTCTATACAACAAACTTCGACGTAAGCAACCATTACGAAAACAATGTAAGCATCGTTGAGAAGTTTGATTCTAATAAAGTATGGACAGCTGTTTTATACGACGCTGATCAGCAGAACTATCCATATCTGAAACGTTTCTGTTTTGAAAGCACCTCCCGTAAGCAGAATTACCTGGGAGAAAACAAAGCCAATCAACTGATTCTGTTGACTGATGAATATTATCCACGCCTGGAAGTCATCTTTGGCGGTCATGACAGTTTCCGAGATCCGATGGTGATAGATGCCGATGAATTTATTGCCGTCAAAGGCTTTAAGGCAAAAGGTAAACGTATCACTACTTATACGGTAGAAACGATCAACGAACTGGAACCGACCCGCTTCCCTGAACCTCCCGCGCCCAAAGAAGAAGAGGAAACAGAGGAGGAAACAGAGATTCTCGATCCGGACCATGGCAAAAGTGAAGGAGATATTCTGGACGAGATGACAGGACAGATGAAGCTGTTTTGAATAATGGAAAATTGAAAGTTGAAAGTTGAAAACGAGGGCAACTGCATTATATCTTGTCATAAAACCGGTTCCCATTTTCAACTTTCCATTTTCAATTTTCAACTAAATAAAGGTTTGTCAATGAGGAAGAAGATACTGTTAAAGATCGGTTTAACCGGATATTGTCTGCTGGCTTTCTGCCACGGACTGTATGCTCAGGTAGATTCGTTGCAAGCCAACCGATATGTGACCCGTGCCACTATGTACGGAATAGGTTATACCAATATATTCGACACCTATCTGTCACCACAGGAATATAAAGGTATCGACTTTCGTATTTCACGGGAAACAATGCGTATGACTAAATTGCTTAATGGAAAAGTATCCGTACAAAACTTTTTTCAGGCAAACATTGGATATACACATAACCGGGTAGATAATAATAATACCTTTGCCGGATTGGTGAATTGGAATTATGGATTGCATTACCAATTCCGCATCACAGAAAACTTTAAGCTGCTGGCGGGGGCTCTGGCAGACATTAACGGAGGATTTGTATACAATCTACGCAATACCAATAACCCGGCATCAGCACGGGCATTTCTCAATCTCGACGCTTCCGGAATGGCAATCTGGCATGCAAAAATAAAAAACTATCCACTCACATTCCGTTATCAGGTCAATGTACCGGTAATAGGGGTTATGTTTTCACCTCACTACGGTCAATCTTATTACGAGATATTCACATTGGGAAATTCCAGCGGAGTAGTACAATTTACTTCACTGCACAACCAACCTTCCATGAGACAAATGTTATCCATAGACTTCCCGATTCGCTATGCAAAGATGCGCTTCAGTTATGTAGCAGATCTGCAGCAATCGGATGTTAATGATATCCGGACACATACATATTCACACGTATTCATGGTAGGATTCGTAAAAGATCTGTATCTGATCCGTAACAAAAACGGAACACCATTGCCGCCGGCAATAAGGGCGTATTAAAGGGAGAAGGAAGAATGGAGAAGGGAGAAGTACTATGCAGGGTGATGGCGTGGACAATTGTAAATTGTAAATAGTAAATTGTAAATGGAAAGATGAGAAACCGGATGATCAGTTGGCTATTATTTCTTACTTGCCTGAGTGGGTTGACCGCCTGCATTAGGGAGGAAGAGTATACCAATGATCCGATAGGAAACTTTGACCAACTCTGGAAAATCATCGACGAGCGATATTGCTTTCTGGACTATAAAGGTATTGACTGGAAAAAGATCGGAGAAAGGAAACGTAAATTTATTGAGCCGGAAATGGATGACCGGGATCTCTTTCAGGTACTCAGCGATATGTTGTACGAACTTCAGGACGGACATGTCAACTTAACCTCTACTGACAATCAAACCCACTTTGACTTCTGGCTTGACTCACCACGTAATTTTAGTGAAGCAACGATAGAAAGCAATTATTATCTGGGGCAAAACTATCAACAGACAGCCGGCTTCAAATATAAAATACTAAACGATGAAGTTGGCTATATCTATTATGAGAAGTTTTCCGAAGGCATTGATAATAATGATTTAGACAGGGTTTTCTCCTATTTTTCTAACTGTAAAGGACTCATTATTGATGTTCGGCAAAACTCCGGAGGGAATGCAACAAACTCAGCTAAAATAGCTTCGAGATTCACAGAAAAGAAAATACTAACAGGGTATATCTGTCATAAGACAGGTCCGGGACACAATGACTTTTCAGAACCATATGCCATCTACCTGGAACCTGCCAAAGGTATTCGCTGGCAAAAGAAAGTAGCCGTACTTACCAATCGGCATTCATACAGCGCTACCAACGATTTTGTCAATCATATGAGATGCCTTCCTAATGTTACAATCGTAGGTGATAAAACCGGAGGAGGATCAGGAATGCCTTTTTCATCCGAACTTCCTAATGGCTGGACAATCCGTTTTTCTGCCAGCCCGCACTTTGACAAAAACATGAACCATATTGAGTGGGGAATTGATCCGGATGTAAAAGTGGATATAAACTATAAAGATGAGGTTAATGGGTTTGATACAATTATAGAAGAAGCACGGAAATTACTTAAATAAACACTTTTATTCGTCTTTCGTTTGGCAAAACAAAAAATATATCTATCTTTGCACCGCTAAAGAAAAAATTAGTCACGGATTTTGCGGCTGTGGCGTAATTGGTAGCCGCGCCAGACTTAGGATCTGGTGTCTCGCGACGTGGGGGTTCGAGTCCCTTCAGCCGCACAAACACTAAAAAGCCTTCAAGAACTACTCTTGAAGGCTTTTTCATTTAACTAAAGGAATTAGAATGAAGAAACATACTCTTTGTTGCATCGGACATATCACCTTAGATAAGGTAGTAACACCTCAATCCACCGTATACATGCCGGGAGGAACTGCTTATTATTGTTCATATGCTATCCGCCACCTGAACGATGTTGATTATAAATTGGTTACTGCAGTAGGAGACAGTGAGCTGAATGTTATAGACAAAATGCGTGACGCCGGTATTGATGTAACCGCTCTTCCCAGCAAATATTCCGTTTACTTTGAAAACATATATGGCGAGAATCAGGATGAACGTACGCAAAGAGTACTCGCCAAAGCAGATCCGTTTACTGTACACCAGCTTGAGAATATCGAAGCGGATATTTTTCATCTGGGCTCTTTGTTGGCTGATGATTTTTCGGTAGATGTTATCAAACATCTTGCCGGTAAAGGGCTGGTTGCTATTGATTCTCAAGGATACCTGCGTGAGGTACGCGATACACACGTCTATCCGGTGGATTGGGCCGATAAAAGGGAAGCACTGAAATACGTACATTTCCTGAAGGTGAATGAACACGAAATGGAAGTATTAACCGGATATGACAATGTAACAGAAGCGGCCCATAGGCTCCACGAATGGGGAGTGAAAGAGGTACTGCTCACATTTGGTAGCATGGGCTCAGTCATCTTTGACGGAAAAACCTTTTATCAGATTCCGGCATACGAACCGGATGTAGTGACAGATGCCACAGGATGTGGCGATACATATACAATTGGTTACCTGTACCAGCGGACTGCAGGAGCAAGTATCGAAGAGGCCGGACGCTTTGCAGCAGCAATGTCTACACTGAAAATAGAAAAATCCGGTCCATTCCTCGGAAATAAAGAAAATGTATTGCAATGTATGAAACATGCAAAAGAAGTGCTCCCTTTGTGCTTCCCGCACGGGGAGGTACGCCAGGCGGTGGTTACTATTTGAACGGATTTGAGTGTATTTCACCACAGAGTAACACAGAGTTCCACAGAGTAGTATTTCTCTGATTGAAACGCGGATTAACACAAATGAACGCAGATTAAAAGACTGTAGTTCTTTATCATATATTTGTTTCCCTTT
>ERZ824598.1829-NODE-1829-length-24705-cov-4.501582_pt1 | contig 24705 bp, 22 predicted proteins | sample MGYA00519934_ERZ824598 | MGnify/ENA primary metagenome ERZ824598 (study PRJEB31778, sample SAMEA3449177) | human gut metagenome | biome: human gut; feature: human-associated habitat; material: faeces | place: United Kingdom | collected 2010/2012 ...
TCCGCGCCGCAGTCGTGGAACTTCTTCAAAACGGGGTAAGCGATGGCGCAGCCGACGCCGCCGCCCACGACACAGACCTTTTTCTTGCCTTCGGTCTCGGTCGGGCGGCCCAGCGGGCCGACAAAGTCCTGAATGTACTCGCCCTCGGCTTTATGTCTGAGCTTTTCGGTGGTGGCGCCGATCGTCTGCACGATGATGGTAACGGTGCCCTTCTCACGGTCGAAGTCGTGGATGGTGATGGGGATGCGTTCACCGTTTTCATCGACGCGCAGGATGATGAACTGGCCGGGCTCGGCCTTCTTTGCCACCATCGGCGCCTCGATCTCGTAGAGGGTCACGGTGGGCTTGAGCGCTTCTTTCTTCACGATGCGATACATGAATGATTCTCCTTTTTGTTGAGATTCAACGCCGTGCCGTCCGGGGAGAACGGCAGGCGGGGTTCCTGGACGCAGCGCCGGGAATATGGAATGATGCTATATTTATATCATGAAAGTTTTCTTGCGTCAATGAATGTCGAAATTCTGACGATGCAGGAAAACTTGCATTTACGAAAAATACTTGCAAAAAACTAAAGCAGCGTCACGCTGCGGCCCTCGGTGCTGATGAGGTCCTCCTCGCGCATCTTGCGCATCTCGCGCATCATGGCGCTGCGGTCGGCGCTGATGTAGTCGGCAAGCATGCTGAGGGAAAACGGCAGGGGGAACGTCCGGCTGCCGTGCTCGTCGGCGAGCTGCTCGAAAAAGCACAGCAGCTTTTCGCGGATGGAGCGGCAGGCGAGCACCTCGACCCGGCGGCTCAGATGCAGAGACTTTTTCGAGAGCAGTTGGAAGAGGTTCGTTACGACCTGACTGTGGCAGGCGCAGGCGTTTTCGCAGCGCTTTGTGATCTGGTCATAGCGCATGAAGATGACGCAGCAGTCCTCGCGGCACTCGATGAGCGCGCTGCCGTCGCGAAAGCCGGTGAATGCCAGCTCCTCGCCAAAGACGCTGCCCTCGTCCATGCTTTCAAGCACGGTGCGGTTGCCGTCGGCGTGCAGGCGCAGAAGCGCCGCGCTGCCCGAGAGCAGCACGCCGATCATATCCTGCTGCTGCCCGCAGGTGAGGATGGTCTGTCCTGCGCTGAAGCGCTGCTCGTAAGCGCTGAAGCAGCGCAGCATATTTTCGCACGATGCTTCGTCTACGCCTGTAAACAGTGCGGAATCGCGGCAGTCCATCGCTTCCCCTCCCGTAAGGCCTGCTGCTTTACCGGTGCAGCGCAGCCGTTGACCTATTGCATTATCATATACCAGAGAGGGAAAAAAGTAAATGACAATTTCGCGAAAAAATCGGACAAAAAAGCGTGCGATCCCTGTAAAAAAAGCATCCGCCTTATTTGGCGGATGCTTTGTCCTTTGCCTTGCGCGCATAGTCGTAAAACACCTGCGCAATGGGCGATAAAATGCTGTTTTTGTGCTTGACGATATAGAGCTGGCGGCGGAAGCGTGAGTCGGGGAAGGGGAAGGCGAGAAGCTTTCCGAACTGAACATAGTCCTGCGCGGCGCTCTGCGCGATGAGACCGACGCCGAGACCCTCGCTGACCATCTGCTTGACGCTCTCGGTCGAGCGGATCTCGACCGCGGTGCGCAGCTGGGCGATGTCGATGCCGAGCTCATTTAAGAGTTCCTTGCCCGCCTGATACGTGCCGCTGCCCTTTTCACGGCTGATGAACGTCTCTTCCTTGAGCTGCTCGATGGGGAAGGGCTTGCCCGCAAAGGCCTGATACTTTTCGGTGTTCGGCGTGATGAGCACCATCGGGTCGCTGGCAAAATCCTGATAGACGCACTTGTGGCTCGCCACCATCGTGCCGCAGAAGCCGATCTCCACACTGCGCGTGGCCACGAGCTCCACGACCTTGGGGCTGTCCTCCATCTGGATATTGAAGGTGATGTCCGGATAGCGGGCGCGGAAGTCCTGCAAAAGGTGCGGCAGATAATACTGGCTCGGCACCGTGGAGGCCGCGATGGAGATCGTACCCTTCATCTCCTGAGAGAAGTTGCGCAGCGCGATGGCCGCATTCTCGCGCACTTGTAAGATCTCCTTGGCGTATTTGTAGAGGAGCTTGCCCGCGTCGGAGGGGTAGGTTTCCTTCGTGGTGCGGACGATGAGCTTGATATTCAGTTTTCTCTCCAGTGCGGAGACGTGCGAGCTGATGGTCGGCTGCGTCAGGTGCAGCAGCTCCGCAGCGCGGGAAAAGCTGCAGTTTTCCACCACGTAGACGAACGCTTCGAGCTCTTTGATATCCATATCAATGTCCATGAAGTTCCCCCGTCAGACCGGCAAAAGCGAAATGTTTTGCGTTGATAGTGCGTTGAATGCTTATTTTTTAACAGTATACACAGTTTAGCGCCGTTTGTCCAGAGAGGGAAACGGCATTTTGCAGGATTTTATGCATTTTTGCCCGTGCGATGCACCGCGCGGGCAAAAAATGACGACCTACTGCTTGTCCTGCGCCAGCGCCTCGCCCAGCGCGATGGCGAGCTGATCGGGGCAGGAGGTATTCTTGAAGCCGCAGCGGATGCCGCGCATGCGCGCGATGGCATCCTCGGCTTTCATGCCTTCGACCAGGCGCGAAATGCCCTGGAGGTTGCCGTTGCAGCCGCCGATGACCTCCACGCTCTTGATGGTGTGGTCGTCGTTCAGCTCAATGTGCATTTCCTTGGAGCAAACGCCCTTGGTGCGGTAGTTATAGGTCATTTCTATCTCTCCTTTTCTGATAGTCCGCACCGATCATAGCACATTCGCCCTGCGTTCGCAAGGGATGTGCCGAAAAAGGAAAGAAAAAGAAGATGCGGCAATTCGGGGTGGTATTCCGCGAACAAGCGTGCTATAATTATCCTGTTAGAATATTGCCATTACAGAACAAAACGCAAAAGGAGTTGTTTTTTATGTCAGTTTTGACCGCCGTTATCCTTGGCCTTGTGCAGGGGATCGCGGAATTTTTACCGATCTCGTCCTCCGGACATCTCGCCATCGCGGAGCATCTGCTGAACATGCAGGGCGCGAGCAACGTGCCCGACTTTTTCGATGTGCTGCTCCACCTCGGCACGCTCGTGGCGGTGTTTGCCGCTTACTGGGACGACATCCGTGATATGGTCGTGGAGTTTTTCACCGGCATCGGGGATCTTGCCCACCACCGCACGCCGAATCCCGTGCCGCCCGCGCGCCGCCTCATTCTGCTCATCATTGTAGGCACGCTGCCGCTTTTCGTCATGGTGCCGTTTCGCCGTTTTTTCACGGAACTGAGTGATAATATGTACTTTATCGGCGGCGCACTGATCGTCACGGGCATCCTGCTCTTTGCGAGCGACCGTGTGCGCCATGGACGCAAGACCGAAAAGACCGCCACAATGCTCGACGCGCTGCTTGTCGGTATCGGTCAGGCTATCGCGCTGTGCCCGGGCATCTCCCGCTCCGGCATGACGATCACGGCGGGCTGCTTCACGGGCTTTGAGCGCAAGTTCGCTGTGCGCTTTGCATTTCTGCTCTCCATCCCCGCGGTGTTGGGGGCGAACATCCTGACGCTCAAGGACGCGTTCGAAGCGGGCATCGACTTCTCCAGCGTGCCCGTGTATCTCGTCGGCGTCGTCGTCGCGGCGGTGTCCGGCTATGCGAGCATCCGCCTGCTGCGCTATGTTGCCGACAAGGGCCGTTTCGGCGCGTTTGCCTATTACTGCTGGGCCGCCGGCGTGCTGACGCTGGTGCTCACGATCCTGCACTAATTTTTGATTCTGAGGTGAATCATGGCACAACAGAAGAAAAAAACCACCACAACGAAAAAGAAAACGACGGGTTCGTCCCGCTCCTCGTCTTCCGGCAAGCGCACGGCGAAGAAGAATCAAAAGCGCCCCATCCGCCGCGAGGTCGCGGGCGCGATCCTGCTGGTGCTGGCGCTGTGCCTGGGCTTTAGCTATTTCCAGTCGGGCGCGTGGCTGCTCGATCAGCCGGCGAAGCTGTGCCGGTCGCTCTTTGGCTGGGGCTATTACCTCGTCGCGCCCGCACTGCTGCTGGGGAGCTACATTCTGCTCTTCCACCGCGGGCGGAACGTCGCGTCCTGCCTTGTCGGTACGGCACTGCTGCCGGTTGTGTTCGGCGCGATCATGCACATCGCCCTCTGCAAGGAGGAGTATGTCAACATGGACGGCATTTTGAAGCTTCTGTGGACGAGTGGCAACGCGCTCGAGTCCGGCGGCGCGGTGTCTGCATCGCTTGCGATCATGCTGGTGCTGCTGGTGAAAAAGGTGCTGGCGATGGTCCTGCTCGTTGTGCTGTTCGTCGCGTTTTTGATGATGGCGTTCCGCTTGACGCCTGCCGCCGTGATCGAGGCCGTGCGCTCGCACGAGCGCGTGCCCTACGAGCCGGAGGTGGAAGACGACCTTCCGCCGCAGCGCACCCATGCGCCGCGCCGCAGTGCGCCGGTCCATACGCCGGACGCCGCCATCGACATTCCGCTCGACGGCGAGGAGCGCGTCATCAGGAAAAATCCCACGGGCGGCTTCTTCCGCAAGAAGTCCGATAATATCAAGAGTCCCGACGAGCTGTTAGCGGGCGGAAGTGCCGCGGAGACAAAGAGCGCTGCACCCGTTTCGCCTGCCGCCGCGCCGTCCGCACCCGTTAAGCCTGTGACGGTGGAGGCCGACGGCTTCAACCTGCCGCCGTTTGATACAGCGCCGAGCGCGCCCGCGCCGGTCGTCCCGACGCCCGCTCCCATTACGCACACACCGTTTGCCGCACCCGCGCCGAGCGTGCAGAGCGCGCCCGTCACCGCGGCAACCGTGGCAGCCGCCGCGGCTCCCGCCGTGCTGACCGACAAGCAGGAGGACAAGCTCCGCCGCGCCGAGGTCGATGCCGCGCGCGAGGAGGTCACGCGCGAGATCGAGGGCGGCGACGCGCAGCCCCAGCCGCCTGCATATCAGTATCCGCCCATCACGCTCTTAAAAGAGGGGAGCGTGACGAACGCCGCCGAGGCGGGCGCGGAGCTGCGCAACAACTCCCGCCGCTTGGCGCAAACGCTCACGAGCTTCGGCGTGGACGCCCAGCCGGGCGATGTGGTGCGCGGCCCGTCGGTCACGCGCTATGAGTTTACACTCAGTCAGGGCGTGAAGCTCTCGAAGATCACAAATTTGCAGGACGATATCGCCCTTGCGCTGGGCGCGAGCGGCGTGCGCATCGCGCCCATCCCCGACAAGATCTCCGTCGTGGGTGTCGAGGTGCCGAACAAGCTCGTTTCGCCCGTCAGCATCCGCACGGTGCTCGAATCCACGGAGTTTACCACCCATCCTTCCACCACGGCCTTCGCCGTTGGCAAGGACATCAGCGGCAAGAACATCGTCGGGAATATCTCGAAGCTTCCGCACGTGCTCATCGCTGGTACGACGGGCTCCGGTAAGTCCGTGTGCACGAACTCGCTGATCGTCTCGATGCTCTATAAGTCAACGCCCGAAGAGGTGCGCTTTATTATGGTCGACCCGAAGATGGTCGAGCTTGCGCCCTACAACGGCATCCCGCACCTGCTCATCCCCGTCGTCACCGACCCGAAAAAGGCTGCGGGCGCACTGCAATGGGCCGTGTACGAGATGATGAAGCGCTACAAAATGTTCTCCGAGCACAACGTCAAGGACCTTGCCTCCTACAATAAGGTAGCGGAGACGGACGAAACGCTCAAAAAGCTGCCGAGCGTCGTCGTCGTCATCGACGAGCTGGCCGACTTGATGCTCGTCGCGGCGAAGGAGGTCGAAGAGTCGATCTGCCGCGTGGCACAGATGGGCCGCGCCGCGGGTATGCACCTGGTTATCGCGACGCAGCGTCCGTCCGCGGACGTCATCACGGGCCTGATGAAGGCCAACATCCCGAGCCGCATCGCGTTCGCGGTCGCCTCCGCGATGGAATCGCGCATTATCCTCGACACCGCGGGCGCGGAAAAGCTCGTGGGCCGCGGCGATATGCTCTATGCCCCGCTCGGCGAGGGCAAACCCAAGCGCGTGCAGGGCTGCTTCATCTCAAGCGAGGAGATCGAGCGCGTGGTCAACTTCGTCAAGGAAAACGGCGAGACAGACTATGACGAGTCGGTTATCGACAAGATCAACGCCGCCGTCGCCGAAAAGGAGAAGGGCAGCGGCAAGGGCGGCGGCAATGCCGCGCCCGAGCAGAACGCCGCCGACGAGGCGGACGAGCTGCTCCCCGCCGCGATCGACGTGGTCATGGAGACCGGACAGGCGTCCGTCTCGATGCTCCAGAGAAGACTAAAGCTCGGCTATTCGCGCGCGGCGCGCATCGTCGACGAGATGGAGACGCGCGGCATCGTGGGCCAGTTCGAGGGCTCGAAACCCCGCCAGCTGCTCATCACCAAGGAGCAGTGGCAGGAGCTCAAGATGAAAGGCGCCTACGGCGCGACGCCGCCGGAAACGGAAGAGCTTCCGCCGCCGGACGAAGAAAACTGAACAAAGCAAAAGCACCGAAAGCAAAACGGCTTTCGGTGCTTTTTTTTGCGTGTCTCGGTTTCCATGCGCACGGGAAGCGCATAGACTGGCGGGGAAGAAAAAATGGGGGAGGAGATCGACATGGCCTATTCCGACAGGGAGCTGCTCGCGCGCCTCATCGAGTGCGAAGCGGGCGGCGAGGGCGAGAATGGGATGAAAGCCGTGGCGAGCGTCGTGATGAACCGCGTGCGCGCGACCGGCGGCGAATACGCGCGCGTGGGGCAGGGCAGTATCCGCAAAATCATCTTTCAGCCGGGCCAGTTCGTCTGTGCGAGCGAGGCAGAACATGGCGCGTATAATCCGCAGAATATCTACAACATGCGCCCGACCGATATCCATTACGAGATCGCGGACTGGGCCATCGCGGGCAACCGGTTGAACGGTCTTGGAACGGCACTGTGGTTCTTTAACCCGTTTTCGCCGTCTTGCCGCGCGAATTTTCCATCAAATGTGGGAACGTTCGTCATGCGCATCGGCGACCACTGTTTTTATAACCCCACCGCCGCGTATTACGACACCTGAGAAAAGCAAATCAGCAGCAACGGGAAAGGGAGAGGACGTTTTTATGATCCAGATGGGAAAAAGCATGCCGTGCCTTTATGAGCAAATGGCCGCCGTGCCCGCGATGGCGAGCACGCAGCAGAGCGGCGAAGGTCACGTCAGCCAGAGCTATGAGCAGATGCTCGGCGGTTCAGCGGGAGCGGGGAGCGTAACACTCATGCCGCAGAACCACGCGGAAGGACAGTTTCAGCCGACGCCCGACGAGATCGAAGAGTCTCGGACGGTCGACAAGATGTCCTATAATTCATGGAAGGGAATGCTTGCGCGCAACATCGGCCGTGCGGTCGTCGTGAGCTTTCTTGTCGGCTCGCAGCATACGGTCGTGGCGACAGGAACGCTGCGGGAGGTCGGAAACGACTACATTACGATCTATCACCCGGGTCGCAGCGCCTATCTCACGGCTGATCTGTATTCCATTCGCTTTGTAGAGTTTCCGCAGGGGGACGCGGTGCTCACGATCAATTAAAAAGGGACGCTTTCGCGTCCCTTCATTTTTTGAGTGTTAGAATCTCCTTCTGCGGCCGCGGTAGCCGCTGCCGGCTCTGCCGCGGCGGCGGTGGCCGTAGCGACGGCGGCGGGAGAACATCGTCACATAGACGACGAGCGCGACGATGAGCAGTACGACCACGATCAACAGAATGCGGACGAGCGGCTTTGCAAAAAAGTCAGACACCCTGCGCTGCGCCGTCAGGAACCACGAGGCCGATACATCGTTCAGTGCCAGAAGATCGGTCTCGGCGTAGACTTTGCCGTTGTAGGAGAGCGTCAGCTTGCCGAGCATGTCGCCCGCGGAAACGGGCGCGTCGACCGTGTCGTTCGTGAGCGTTACGGTGCGCTCGAGCATGTCGGGCTCCACGTTGTCGGGCAAAAGACAGGAGATATCCTCCGCCGCGTGGGTCGAAACGTAGCTCGCCTCGCTCGAAAGCGCGACGGGCACCTCCTGCACAAGGTCGGAGGAGGAGAGAATGTCGCGGAGAACAAAGTTGTCAAAGCCCCAGTCGAACATGCGCGACGTTTCGGAGAAGCTGCGCGTCTGGATGGTCACACCGTCCTCGAGCGTCACGCGCTCTGCGCCCAGCACCACGCTGATCATGTGGCGGCTGCCGCGCAGGGCGGACGAAATGAGGCAGTAGCCCGCCTCGGGTGTCGAGCCGGTCTTGATGCCCTGCGCGTCGCGGTACACATAACCGCGGGCGCGCCAGTTGGAGATGAGAAAATTCGTCGAGTGCAGCTCGCGCGGCTTGTCGGTCATGTTCGTGGCGGGCACGGTGTAGCTCTTGGAGTTGCAGATCTCCATGAATTTGTCGTGCTTCATCGCCTCGCGCGTGATGAGGTAGAGGTCCCACGCGGTCGTGTAGTGCTGGGAGTTGTGAAGACCCGTGGCGTTGGCGAAATGTGTGTGCTCGCAGCCAAGCTCCGTCGCGCGCTCGTTCATGCGCGCGACAAAGGCGTCGACCGAGCCGTAGAGCGTTTCGCCCAAAATGTTGCACGCCTCGTTCGCCGAGACGATGAGCATGCAGTTGAGCAGCTGCTCGACCGTCATCGTTTCGCCGGGGACGATGTTCGCCGTGCTGCCGTCGCTGGAGAGCCCCTCGAACGCCGATTCCGTCGCAGTGACGGAGTCGGTCAGCGCGATCTTGCCCTCGTCGATGGCTTCAAACACCAGCAGCGCGACCATCACCTTTGTGAGCGACGCGGGGAAGTTCTCCTGATGGGCGTTTTTCTCGTAGAGAATTTCGCCCGTGTCGGCCTCGATGAGAAGACCGGCCTTCGCGTCGAGGTCAAAGTCCTCATAGGCGTCGGCGCTCGTGAGCGAAAAGAGTGGGAGCAGGAGCGCAAAAGATAAAAAAAGTGAAAACCAGCGGCGTTTTTTCATGGAAATATACCTCGTTGTATGATACAATCAAATATGGAATACAGTGAAGAGGAGCGCGCCGTTCGGCACGCTTCGACATCAGTATAGCAAAAAAGGCAGGCGAGCGCAACCGTGGAAAAGCAAGAAAAGAAAACCAAAGTCAGCGGCGTCTACCTTGTGCTCGCCGCGCTGACGGTGCTGTTCGCCGTTTCGCTCGTCTTTCTGCACAAAACGGCCTACGAGGGTGCCTCGCACGGGAATTACACCGTGACGACGCAGGACAAGACCGACGAGATCACCGCGCCCACGCGCGTTGTGACGCTCGTGAACGTCAACGCCGCGACGGCAGAGGAGCTTGAAACGCTGACGGGCATCGGCCCGTCGCTCGCGCAGGCGATCATCGACTACCGCGCAGCGCACGGCGACTTTACGACGGCGGAGGACCTTTTGAACGTCAAGGGCATCGGAGAGGCGAAGCTCGAGGGCTTCCGCGCAGAGATCACATTCACGGAGGAGGATGGCAATGAAAATTCTGGTGGTTGACGATGAGCAGCTTCTCGTCAAGGGCATGAAATTCAATCTGGAAAACGAGGGCTACACGGTCGAGACTGCCTACGACGGCGCGACCGCCATCGACATGGCGAAAAGCGGCGGGTTCGACCTCATCATCCTCGATCTGATGATGCCGCAGGTGGACGGGCTGACGGCCTGCATGCGCATCCGCGAATTTTCCAATGTGCCGATCATCATGCTGACCGCCCGCAGCGAGGACGCCGACAAGATCATCGGTCTTGAGTCCGGCGCGGACGACTATATCACAAAGCCGTTCAACATCTTAGAGCTCAAAGCGCGCATCCGCGCGCTGCTGCGCCGCGCGAACGCCGCACCGCAGCAAAAGCAGCCTGAAACGCTCCTGTTGACCGCGGGCGGCATCACGCTCGACCCCGAGCAGCGCGTCGCCGTCAAAAACGGCGAGATCGTCGAGCTCACGGCCAAGGAATACGACCTCATCGAGCTTCTTGTCAAGAATCCGCGCCGCGTTTACTCGCGCGAAAATCTGATGGACCTCGTCTGGGGCTACACCTACGCAGGCGACTACCGCACAGTGGATGTGCACATTCGGCGGCTTCGCGAAAAGCTCGAGGAAAACCCCGCCGCGCCGCAGCACATCCTGACCAAATGGGGCGTGGGGTACTACTTGAAGGACTGATTTCCCACTAAAAGAAAGAGAAGGGGGCAGCGCCGTGCAGATGCATGCGAGCCTGCAGCGAAAATTCAGCTTCAGCTATATCGCCATCATTCTAGCGGTGCTGATCCTGCTGAACACATATCCGCTCATTACGTCGGAAAACCTGACGTTCCGCTCTAAGCAGAGCTCGCTGCAGGGCAGCGTCTCCGTGATGGTGACGGCGCTTTCGGGCCTTGAAGAACTGAGCGAGGAAAACGTCGCGGGTGCGATGACGCTCGTGGAGGAGACGGGCATCTCCCGCGTGCTTGTGACGGACGCCTCGGGCCGCGTGCTGTACGACACGCGCGAGACCGACGGCGCGATCGGCCGCTACGCCTTTTATACAGAGCTTGTGCAGGCGCTTCGCGGAGAAGACGTCTTTTACACCGAATTTTCGGACAAGGCGTTCAAAAGCCGCGCGGCCTCGCCGGTCATCTACCACAGCCAGACCATCGGCGCGGTCTACGCCTATGAATACGACACCGAGCAGGCGGAGCTGCTATTGTCCTTGCAGCGCAATCTCCTGACGATTTCGGCGGTCGTGCTGGTGTTCGCCGGCGGCATCAGCGTGCTGCTCTCCCGCGTGCTGACGCGGCGCTTCGGCGTACTGACCGACGCCATCCGCAAGATGCGCGAGGGCTCGTACAGCCACCGCGCCGAGGTCGGCGGGCACGACGAGATCAGCGAGCTCGCCGCCGAGTTCAACGACATGGCTGACCGGTTGCAAACGACGGAGGACGCGCGCCGCCGCTTCGTGTCGGATGCGAGCCATGAGCTCAAAACGCCGCTGGCCGGTATCAGGCTTCTCTCTGACTCCATTTTGCAGACGGAGAACATGGACGCGCAGACCGTGCGCGAATTCGTCGGCGATATCGAGCAGGAATCCGAGCGCCTGGCGCGCATCACGGAAAATCTGCTGCGATTGACGCGCCTGGACAGCGGCATGCTGCCCGAGGCGCAGCGCGTCGACCTCTCGTCCGTGATGGCGCGCGTGGTGCGCATGCTGCGCCTTGTGGCCGAGGAAAAGCAGGTCGACCTCTCATATGAAATTCGCCGCGAGGGACAGACCCTTGCGAGCGAGGATGAAATTCACGAGATCATCTACAACCTGACGGAAAACGCCATCAAGTATAACCGCCCCGGCGGCTTTGTGAAGCTGCTGCTCGCGGGGGATGAAAAGGACTGCCTTCTCACCGTCAGCGACAATGGCATCGGCATTCCGGAGGGGGACATGCCCCGCATTTTCGACCGCTTCTACCGCGTGGACAAGATGCGCTCGCGCGCCGCGGGCGGTACAGGCCTTGGCCTTTCCATCGCCGCCGACACGGCGCGCCGCCGCGGCGGCAGCATCGAGGTCCGCGCCCGCGAGGGCGGCGGCACGGTGTTTACCGTGCGGCTGCCGCGCTGCGAAGAGGGAGGGGATGAGACATGAGAAGACGTCTTTCCCTGACTGCGGCATTAGTCCTCCTGCTTTCGCTTCTCTGCGCCTGCGCGGCCCAGCACGCGCAGGAGATGGACGAGAACGGCTACGAGCTCTATTTTCTCAGCGATCCCAACTCCGCGGGCGGCGGCGACGCCATCCGCGCGCAGGAAAAGCGCCTGGTGCTCGACGGCGCGATGGAGACCGAAGACTGCGTCTGCGCGCTGCTGGAGGCGCTGCTCGCAGGGCCCGACGAGCCGTCGCTCTCGTCGCCCATCCCGGAGGGAACGGCGCTCAAGTCGCTCAAGGTGTCGGGCCGCCGCGCGCAGATCGACTTGAGCGCACAGTATGCGCGCCTGACGGGCATCGACCTGTCGCTCGCTGACTACTGCATCACGCTGACGCTGACGCAGCTGCCGAATGTGAACGCTGTGAGCATCACGGCGGACGGGCGCGAGCTGCCGTACCGCGAGACGCAAGTGCTGCTCTCGGCGGATACACTGCTTTCCTCGCGTGAGAGTGGCCTGCGGCCGATCACCGTGTCGCTTTATTTCCTCGACAGCAAGACGGGCGAGCTGCGCGCCGAGCAGCAGACGCTCGCGCTCTACGAGGGCCAGACGCGCGTGAACGCGCTGCTCGAGGCGCTCGCGCAGGGGCCGGAGGACGATTCGCTCGTCTCGCTCCTGCCGGAGGACTTCACGGTCATCTCCTCTCGCATCGAAAACGGCGTGTGCTATCTGAATCTTCCGGCTAACGTCTCACTGCCGGAGGATGAGGCGGCGCGCGATTTGATGCTGAGCGCGCTCGAGCAGTCCATTTTGTCGCTCGGCGGCGTGGACGAGGTGCAGTTTTTGATCGAAGGCTCGGCCGAGCCCGACGGCTACCGGTAAAAAAGGCCCTCCGCAGAAATGCGGAGGGCCTTATCATATCTTGCGCTATTTTGCGCTCACTCGTGCGCGAGCATCGCCGCGCCGATCACGCCCGCGCGGTAGCCGAGCGTGCAGAGCTCGATGCGCGTGTGCGAGACGGCATAGCGCGAGCCGAACGAACGCTCGCGCACCCTTTCGCGCAGCGGCAGGAGCAGCGCGTCGCCCTGATTTGCTACGCCGCCCGAGAGGGCCAGCACTTCGGGGAAGAAAATGTTGACAAGATTTGTGAGCCCGCAGGCCAGATGCTCGATGTAGTCCTCCACGACCTGCGCGCCCGCCTCGTCGCCGCGCTCCTTGGCGAGAAACGCTGTGCGGCCGTCGACACCGCCCTGCTCCGCGGCAATCGCGTGCAGCAGGCTCTCGGGGTGCGCGGCCATGGTGCGCTTCGTGTCGCGGATCAGCGCCGTGGCGGAGGAGTAGGCCTCGAAGCATCCGCGGCTGCCGCAGGTGCACTCTTCGCCGTTTTCCGCGATGACCATGTGGCCAATCTCGCTCGCCGCGCCCGTGTAGCCTGTCAGGAGCTTGCCGCCGAGCACCACGCCGCCGCCGACGCCCGTGCCGAGCGTGACGACGATGGTGCTCTCCGCGCCGCGGCCGCAGCCGAACAGCGCCTCGCCCAGCGCCGCGGCGTTTGCGTCGTTGCCGAGGTGGATGGGAAGCGCAGTGTGCGCGCGCAGCGCGCTTCGCAGGTCGAAGTTTACAAAGTTCAGGTTCGCCGCAAAGCGCACGATGCCGCTCGCGTCGTCCACCGTGCCGGGGCAGCCGACGCCCACGCCGCCGACGGTGTCCTCGCCGATAGAGAGCTGTGCGATGACCTGACCGATGCGCCCCGTGACCGCCTCGGGGCCGAGATCGACGCGCGTCGGGATAGAATGCTCCTTTAAGATCTCGCCCTTCGCGCTCACGAGTGCGCCCTTGATGTTTGTGCCGCCGAGGTCGATGCCGATATAGTTCATAAAAACGCCCTCCCGGGTGAAATGTGTCCTCATTGTATGCCGCGTCGGCGGAAAATGCAAGAGCTCGCACGGGAAAGAAAAAAGTTTCTTAAAAAAATCATAAGGGTGAAACTTTTTGAGAAATTTCTCGTCTAAGAGAATGTACGGAACGAAAAAAGCTCCGCATAATCAAGATGGAAAGAAGACGATGAAAGGAGAAACAAAATGAACCGCTGGGGACTAATGAGTGCCCTCGCACTTGCCGCCGCGCTGCTGCTCATGGGCTGCAGAGAGACGGAGAAACAGACCGACATGGCGGAAGAGCATCCCATCACCTATGAAGACGTCTGTGAGCGGAACACGATCTCTGCGCTGCTCGAGCGGCACGAGGTGGTGACTATTGTACGGGAGAGCACGGACAGCAGCAACGGCGGTCAGGACGTCAAGAGCACTGACCAGTACACGCGCGACGAAGAAGGTCGGCTGCAAAGCTGGAGCCACGGCTGGTATTATGATGAGTACGGTGCAGACGATATTTACGGCATGAATGTCTGCCTGGATGAAGTGCCGGACGGTATGTGCATTATCGCTGGAACAAATGATGACGGCAGCGCTCGAATTGCCAGTGTGATCGCCTGCGGAACGGATGAGTGGTACGAAGAAAGTACCGCGCGGGAACCGTTTTTGCCCGTGGCCGGTGACGGTATCACGGTGGAGGTCGAAGAGCCGTATGAGCAGGACGGCCAGCTCGTGTTTCCGATCAAACATTATATCACCGACGATGACACTGACTACTCGCTGCGATGGCTCTATGTCGATCCAACCTCCGATGACCTGATATCGATCAAGTCGGAGCGGCACAGAAAAGACTTGCAGGGAAAAGACACCTGCTTTGCCACGGGAAGCTATACGTTCAGCTATGACCGCCCTTATGAACCGGAGGAAGACCTCTACGCGCTGATGCTGTCGGACGATGTTCCCAAGCATGAAATCACGCTCGTGTGGGACCCGGGTACCGCGCAGGAGCACGAGCAGCACTTTACCGTGCCGAGCGCAGCGTACTTTTCCCCAGAGAGTGGTAAGGGCGTCATGCTTTACTACGACGCCGCCATGACGCAGGAGTATCAAACCCCTGAGATCGAGTGGCCGGACGGCGAAAGCACGATCGTCTACGTGAAAAGCGGCGGTTGAGACCGGTGGGAGATGAGAGAGGAGAGCACACCATGAAAAGCTGGAAGAGAGCCGTCACCGTTGCTTTATGCGCTGCGAGCTTACTCGCAGGCTGCGGAGGCGACTGCGGGCTGAGTGATGACGACAGCGCCGATGAGCCGCAGATCACGGTCGAGCAGTTACGGGCTGCGAACGATCAGCGCTCGCTGCTCGAAAAGCACGACACTGTGACCGTGACTGTGCAGGAGAGCGACCAGAATGACGCCGTGACGTATACGGCGAAGTTTCAGTACACCCGTGGTGTGGAGGATGTGCTGGCCTGGTATCATTGCCAGTACACCGAAAACAGCACCAGCGGCAAAGCCGAGCTATGGGGTCAGGCGAACGGAGCGATGGATGCCGCGCGTATGGAGAGCGACAGCACCGAGGATCTGAGCCTGAGCATCTACCTTGAGGGAAAGTATGAACAGTACGTTCTCGACATGATCCCCCGATGCCCTGCTTTGGAAGAGGACGTGGAGCAGTCGGTCGACAGCTGCAGCGAGCAGGACGGTGAGCTGCTGCTCTCCGTCACCGCGCGCTATCTGTCTTCCGATGGCGATTACTACACGGCGCTCTACCGCGTTGACCCTGCGACGAATGAGGTGCTGGAGGCGTCAGTGACCGACTACATCAAAAAGGAAAGCGGCGAGGTATCCAAACTACATACAACGCGCTACCGCTGGAGCTACGACGAGCCTTATCAAGCAGAACGCAATGTGATGAACGAGGTTCTGTTTTCGACGGACAGCACGGAGGACGTCTGCGATCTGACGTACTTCTATCCCGCGCCGGGCTCGGAGAAGGGCTGGGACGTCGGGGAGAACGGCTGGAGCGTCAGCGAGATCCGCGTGGCGCATGGCACGCGCATCCTCTTCCTCGACAGTGCGGATCTCGCGCTTTATGCGGACAGGGAGCTGACCAAGCCCATCGACTTCTACGACGGCGTCGACACGAGCGGCGAGAGTGCGACGGTCTACATCGTGCCGCTGGAAGAAAACCATTAAAAAAGCTTTAGAATGCGGGCGCGAGCCCGCGTCCAAATAAGGAGGAAACTAAGATGAAAAACTGGAAGAAAGCAAGCATTGGCGCGCTTTGCGTCGTGAGCCTGCTCGCGGGCTGCGGCACGCAGGGCGGCGACACGAACAACAACGATAAAAACGCCGACGAGCCGAAGAAAATTTCGCTCGAGCAGGTGCGCGCGGACAACATTCCCGAAAAGCTGCTCGAAGAACACGACACGGTGACCGTGAGCATTCAGGGCACCGACCAGGACAGCAAAGAGACCTACACAGCCAAGGTGCAGTATACGCGCGATGATAAGGGAAACCTGCTGCTGGCCTCGCACTACAGCTACACCGCCGACAGCCCCGTGGGCGAGGATGAATTCTTCGCTCAGGCCTGCCTGTCGATCGAAGGAAACGGCGTGTATCTCAGCAAAATGGAAAGCGACGGCCGCCTGAATATGAACTGCTACCCGAGCGGCGAGTATGAGAGCTACATTCAGGCGATGCTGCCCGCCTGCGGCGAACTGCAGGACGACGGCTCGGTCGAGACCATCGACGATCAGAGCGAGCAGGACGGCGCGGTGGTGATCTCGACCACCACGACCTACAACGACATGCCGGACTACTACTTTACGACGCTCTACTATGTCGACCCCGCGACGGGCGAGCTTCTTGCCAAGTCCGTGACAGATTACAGCAAGGATGAGAGCGGTGAGGCATCCGTCCTCGGCACGACGCTCTATGACTGGAGCTATGGCGAGTCCTATCTGCCGGACAAGGAGCTGGCGGCCGAGGCCTTCAACAGCGATGAGGTCTGCGCGCTGACGCTTGTCTATAACCCCGGCGCGGCGGACGAGGAGACGCAGGAGATCTCCATCAAGCGCGGCACGTATGTCACGTTTGTGAGCAGCACCGGCAATCTTCTCTATGCCGACGCGGCGCTGACGCAGCCCATCGACGACACGCTGCCCATCGACACAAATGGCGAAGAGATGACGGTCTACGTCGTGCCCGGCGTGCCGCTGAACTAAAACGGCATGAACTTAAAAAACGGCGGACTTCAAAAAAGTCCGCCGTTTTTTTCAAAAAAGATGAAACATTTTTCGATAAATTCCGTCTAAATAATACAGGAAAGAGGCTCGGCGCGAGAATTAAGGAACTCTTAAATAATTTGTAACCAAATCGCGCCTGATTGTAACGACTTCTTCATAAGATGAGATTATAATGGACACAAGATTAAAATTGAGGAGAAACTGCGATGGCAAATGACCAGAAGCCCGTCATCTCGGTGCGAAAGCTCCGAAAGGTCTACATGATGGGGCAGGAGCACGTGGTCGCACTGCACAATATTGACCTCGACATCCCGCGGGGCGAGGTGTGCTGTATTTTCGGCACGTCCGGCAGCGGCAAATCGACGCTGCTCAACCAGTTGGCGGGACTCGAAAAGCCCACGCGCGGCGTGGTGCGCATCGGCGGCGTGCCAATCTCACAGCTCAACGAAAACCAGCTCGCCGCTTTCCGGCAGAAGCACATCGGATTTGTCTTCCAGTCCTACAACCTGCTGCCGGAGCTGACGGCGGCGGAAAACGTGGCCATGCCGCTGATGTTCAAGGGCATCGACCCGGACGTGCGGCTGCTGGAGGCGAAGAAAATGCTCTGCCGCGTGGGACTGAAGGACCGCATGGATCACTTTCCCAACCAGATGTCCGGCGGACAGCAGCAGCGCGTGGGCATTGCGCGCGCATTCGTCACGCACCCCGAGGTCGTGTTCGCCGACGAGCCGACCGGCAACCTCGACACAAGGACGACGAAAGAGGTCATGCACATGATCCGCGGCTTTGCCAAGCGCTTCCACCAGACGATCGTGCTCGTCTCCCACGATCCGGAGATGACCGAGTATGCCGACCGCATCGTCACGCTCATCGACGGCAGGATCGTCAGCAACGTAGAAAATCAGGTCAAGGCGGAGATCGACGCCGCACCTTATATCGAATAACGGAGGAAATCGAACATGAAACGCATCTCAAGATCCCTGCTCTCGCTCTGCCTTGCCTTTGTGCTGTGCGCGGCGCTGCTGCCGATGAATGTCGCCAAGGCGGACGATGGAAGTAAAACTGGGGAGGGGACATCGGGACCTCAGACCAAAGAGCCGACGTTTTTGATCACCGGCTATGAGGCGAGCCGCAGCAGTATCAAGACCGGCGACACGGTGAGCATTACGGTCTATTTGTCACGCACGGACGGCAGAAGCGATAGCATTCGTGTTGTGCGAGGCCTTGACAGCTTTCAGGGCGGCACGGCAGATGTCATTAAAACAGGCTCTTACGGTTCATATGAAGTGACATTCGATAATCTTACCTATACCGGCGACACGAGCAAGGCGCTTAACTTTACCGTTTACTACGACGGTGCAAAAGATGCGGCAGGCAATGATATTGTCAAGGGCGGCTATCAGTCCAACAACAGCGTTTCGCCCATCCGTGAGTGCGTGCCCTACACCGAGCCGAAGCCGGAGCCTGAGCCGACGCCGGAAACGATCCCCGCGCCGCGCGCCGTTTTCAACTCTGACGGTATGTCCACGGCCATCGCCGCGGGCCAGACGAAGACCATCACCGTCTACATCCAGAACGCCGGCACGACCGCCATGCGTGACCCCATCCTGACGCTCAAATCCTCCGGCTCGCTTCTCATCATGGGCAGTCAGGACTACATGCTCGACGATATCCGCGCGGGCCGCGACACGGCTGTCACCGTGACGGTCAAGGCGCTCGACAAGATCGAATCCCAGATGCAGACGATTGACGCCACGCTGTCGTTCTACTACGACAATGGCACGCAGCTCACCGGCGGCAGCGCCAGCGGCAGCGTGAACGTCCTCTCCACCGTCACCAAGGATACGAAGGACGAGGAGACCATTGCGAGCCCCACGCCCATCGTCATTCTCTCGAAGTACAACTACGGCGGTTCGTCCGTCGCGGCAGGATCGAGTACGAACCTGAGCTTCTCGTTCACGAACACCAGCAAGACCATCAAGATCGAAAACGTCATGGTCACCGTCACCGGCGGACAGGACCTGATGCTCAACGGCTCGACGAACACGTTCTACTTTGAATCCGTCGCCGCGAGCGGCAGCAAGACTGTCACCGTGCCGATGAAGGCTGCGCAGCTCATCAGCGCAAGCGCGCAGAATGTGCAGATCGCCGTTACCTATGAATACGTCGATCAGAACGCCCGTAAATCCGGCAACGCAACGCTCTCGCTGAGCGTGCCGCTCTACCAGCCCGACCGCTTTGACCTGAGCGAACCCAAGACCTCCTACACCGGCCACGTCGGCGAGGAGACGAGCCTGACCATCGACTATGTCAACAAGGGCAAGAGCGCCATCAGCAACGTTGAGGCGACCATCTCCGGCGACATTGATTCCCCCACGCCTTATCAGCGCGTCGGCACGATCGACGGCGGCAAGAACGGCACCATCGCCTTCGCCGTGACCCCGCAGCTGGAGGGCGAGAATCAGGTCAAGATCGTCATCACCTACGAGGATTCCAACGGCAACACGAAAGAACGTGTCTTTGAAGCCACGGTCGAAGCCATGGCCTACGAGCCGGCCGACCCCGGCATGGACGATCCCGGCATGATCGACCCCGAGCCGGCAAGCACCTTCCCGTGGAAGTACGTCATCATCGCGGTGGTTGCTGCGCTCATCGTCCTTCTCATCGTGCTGCGCATCCGCAAGAAGAAGGCCAAGCAGAAGGCCGAGCAGGCGCTCTGGGACAAGTGGGACGAAGAGGAACTTGCCGAGGAGAAGCAGGAGGCAGCGGACGCCGCGGCTGAAAACAAGGAGACTGCGGCCACGGGTGCTGAGGAGCAGAACAAATGAGATTCGCAGACATCCTGAAAATGTGCTTCGACAGCCTGTCGCGGCGCAAGGGACGCACGATCCTGACGGTGCTGGGCGTGTTCATCGGCTGCACGTCCATCATCGTGATGGTCTCCATCGGCGCGGGCATGCAGGAGTCCTACGACCAGATGCTCAAAAATATGGGCGACCTCTCCATCATCGAGGTCTACCGCGGCTACAACCAGAATACCGGCACGCAGACGGAGAGCAAGCTTGATGAGAAGGCGGTCGAGAGCTTCCATGAGATCGCGGGCGTCAAGGCCGTCATGCCCAAGGCAAGCCTCGACGATTACAACATTTCGTTTAAGGCGGGCATCAACGGCCGCTACACGGCCAACTGGGTCGATTTTGCCGGCATTGACTCGAGCGCCCTTGAGGACATGGGCTTTGAGCTGATGGACGGGCGGTATCCGGAGAGCAGCGACGAGGTGGTCGTGGGCCAGTATTTTGCCTATAACTTCACCGATACGCTGATGCCGGACGGGCGAAACTATGTGAGCCGTTACGTCTGGGATGAGAACGGAAATATTGATACCGAAAATGTTCCCGACCCGTTTTTCGACCCGCTCAAGACGAGCATCACCATGGTACTCACACCGTATGACGACGGTACAGGCACCGAACCTACCCCCTATGAGGTCGAGCTCAAGGTCGTCGGTGTGATGAAGGAGGATCAAGGCAAGGGCTATGAGACGAGCGACGGCGTGATGATGGACATCAATGCGCTCAAGTCGCTCCTCAAAGACCTGACGGGGAAGACCGACACGAAGTTCGAGTATTCGTCCATCAATGTCAAGGCGGAGAGCCTTGACGCGGTGGCAGATGTGGAGCAGTCCATCAAGGACTTGGGCTACAGTACGTATTCTATGCAGAGCATGCGCGACGAGCTCAACAAGCAGACCCGCCAGATCGAGCTGATGCTCGGTGGCCTCGGCGCGATCTCGCTTCTGGTCGCGGCCATCGGCATCACGAACACGATGATCATGTCCATCTCCGAGCGCACGAAGGAGATCGGCATTATGAAGGCGCTCGGCTGCTATGTGCGCGATATCCGCGCGATGTTTTTGATGGAGGCGGGCAGCATCGGCCTTCTCGGCGGCGTGCTGGGACTCCTTTTCAGCTTCATCATTTCCGTCGGCATCAATCTATTCTCCTTCGGCGCGTTCAGCGGCGGGGGCGTGACGTGGGAGCTCATTAAACAGGCGCTCATCGGCGGGGAGAACGTGACGCGCGTTTCCGTCATCAAGCCCGAGCTTATCATTTTCGCGCTGGTGTTCTCGGTGCTGGTTGGCCTTGTGTCCGGCTATCAGCCGGCGAACAAGGCGGTCAAGATCTCGGCGCTCGAAGCCATCCGAAACGAATAAGAAAAACGCAGTATTTTGCAAGAAGGCGGCGTCCCGGACCGGACGCCGCCTTCTTTTGTAAAAAGTGGGATATTGCAATGTTTCAAGCGCTTGCTTTGCTTGACCGCGCTGATGCGATGTGATATCATATATCAGTCAAAATATTTATGAAAACAGGAGGCGATCGCCTTGGCAACCGTCAAACGCAGATCCACCGTACCCTATTACGCCGCGGCGGGAACATGGGTCATTTATGCGCTGCTGTTTCCGCTCTACCGCGTGCCGCATTTCATTCTGGTGGCGGCCGCGTCGGCAGTGGTGTTCTTCATTATGAACGCCGTGTGCGGCACGGTCGAAGTCACGGTGCCCGACCCGCCGAAAAAGGAGGAGACCACCGGGAATCCGGAGCTTGACAAGATGATTCGGGACGGCAATCTTGCCATCTCCGAGATGAAGCGTCTGAATGATTCCATCAAGGACGCGAAGATCTCCGCCGACATCGACCGGCTCGAGGATTTGAGCGCGAAGATCTTCGCGCAGGTCAAGGCAGACCCCAAAAAGCTGCCGCAGATCCGCAAATTTATGGACTACTACCTGCCCACTACGCTCAAGCTCTTGAACGCCTATGACCGTATGGGCGCGCAGGGCGTGAGCGGCGAGAACATCGACGCGACCATGCAGCGCGTGGAGAGTATGATGGGCACGATCGTCACGGCTTTTGAAAAGCAGCTCGACATGCTCTTCGGCAGCGAGGCGATGGATATTTCCGCCGACATCACGGTGCTTGAAAACATGATGAAGTGCGAGGGGCTCAGTGAGGACGACGGTGAGCTGCATGCCGAGTCCGGCACGGCTACGGCCTCGCAGGACGACATCAAGCTTGAGCTATAAAGGAGTAAGCGATGCGAAAGAAAGTGATGGCGTTCAATGCCAAGGTGAACGCATGGATCATGAAGCGCCTCAAGGGCGTGTGGCTCGACCCGATCTTCTGTGCAATCTTTGCCATCATGTGTGTGGCAAGCATCACCGGCGCGCTGCATCTGCACAGGGATACGCTTTACTATTCCGCGCTGATCTGGGCGTTGGCCACGCTGCTGTGCCTGCGCCGCATCCAGCGCATCAAAAAGCACGAAAAAGAACAAACTCAAAGCCAAAATACGGAGGAGAAATGATATGAGCGACAACATGATGCCCGAGCTGACCCTGAACCCCACCGAAACGGCACAGGAAGCCGTTCCTGAGCTGACGCTCACGCCCGAAGCGCCCGCCGCGCCCGAGACGGAGAAAAAGGAAGTCGAGCCCGTCAAGGTCGATGAGAGCATGCTCACCGAGCAGGAGAAGAAAGCCGTCGACGATTTTGCGAAAAAGATCGACATCACGGATACGAACCTTGTGCTCAACTACGGCGTGGCCGCGCAGAAGAGCGTGGCGACGTTCTCGGAAAATGCACTGTCCTCCGTGCGCAACAAGGATCTTGGCGAGGTGGGCGAGACGCTTTCGAACCTCGTCGTCGAGGTCAAGGGCTTCGGTCAGGAGGAGAAGAAGGGCTTCGCAGGCCTGTTCCACAAGCAGAAGGATAAGCTCGAGCTGATGCGCGCGCAGTACGGCAAGGCCGAGACGAGCGTGAACCGCATTGTTTCTGAGCTTGAAAAGCATCAGGTCACGCTGATGAAGGACATCGCGATGCTCGACCAGATGTATGAGCTGAACCTCAAGTACTACAAAGAGCTGACCATGTATATCATCGCGGGCAAAAAGCGTCTGGCAGAGGTCCGCTCCGGCGAGCTCGAGGAGCTGCGCAAGAAGGCGGAGGCCAGCGGTCTTGCCGAGGATGCGCAGGCCTATAACGACTACGCGCAAAAGTGCGAGCGCTTTGAAAAGAAGCTGCATGACCTGGAGCTCACGCGCATGGTGTCGCTCCAGATGGGCCCGCAGACGAGACTGTTGCAGAACAACGACACGCTGATGGTCGAAAAGATCCAGTCCTCGCTCGTCAATACCATCCCCCTCTGGAAGAGCCAGATGGTGCTCGCGCTCGGCATGGAGCACAGCCGTCAGGCCACGGCCGCGCAGAGCGCCGTGACGCAGACGACGAACGAGCTTCTCAAGAAGAACGCCGACATGCTCAAGATGGGCACCATCGCCACGGCAAAGGAAGCCGAGCGCAGCATCGTCGATATCGAGACGCTGCAGCACACGAACGAGCAGCTCGTCTCCACGCTCGACGAGGTCGTGAACATCCAGCGCGAGGGCGCGCAGAAGCGCAAGGAAGCGGAGGTCGAGCTCGGCCGCATCGAAGGTGAGCTGAAGCAGAAGCTCATGGAGCTGAGAAGCTGAGACGCTCCGGATAGGAGAAGCATATGAAATTCTTTCAAAAACGCGGCGTCGCCATCGCGGTGCTGATTCTGGCGATCATTGCTTCCGGCGCGTGGGGACTGCACAAGACGCCCGCCGTCTCTACGCCGGAGGGCGGGGAAAAGCTCGATCCCTCGCTTTCCACGGCGGCCTTTACGCAGTATGTGCGCGATGATGCCAGTGTTCTTTCCGACAAGACTGAGGAGGCTATCGGCCTCTACAACGCCAACTGGGACAAAATGTTTGGCAGCATCATGGCCGTCGTCACGACCGAATCCGCAAACGACATAGAGAATGCGGCGTATGATTACGCCATCGAGATGCAGCTTGCGGAAAATGATGCGATCTTGGTCATCGCAAAACAGCAGCAGGACTACTATCTGCTCGCGAGCGGCAACTTCTACGATCTGCTCAGCGGCCTTTCGCAGAGCTTTGTCGCCTCCTGCATGGAAAGCGGCGTGCAGAAGAGCGATTATGACGCGGCGGTGCGCTCACTTTGCGCCGCGCTCCATGTGGAGCTGAGCCAGCAGTATCAGCAGAGCGAGGCGGTGCTGGACGAGGCGGCCAACGGTGTGATGTTCATCATGATCCTCATCATATTCTTTATCATCTGGATCATGCTTGATGGCATGCGTTATCGCCGCTATCGCCGCCGCTACATGATGCCCGGCATGGGCGTGCCGACGGTGATGTATCACCCCATCTTCTGGGGCCGCCGTCCCCCGCGCGGCCCGCGCCCGCCCCATTCGGGCGGCCCCCGTCCTCCACAGGGCGGCCCTAGACCGCCGCGCAGCGGCGGCTCCTCCGGCGGTAATCGCCGCCCGCCCCAGCAGCCGAGACGGCCCTCGGGCGGTTCCGGTAATTCCTTCGGCGGATTCGGCAGCAGCGGCCGCGGAGGCGGCTTTGGCAGCGGAAACTTCGGAGGCTTCGGCGGCAGCAGCCGCGGCGGTGGTTTCCGCGGAGGCGGCAGCTTCGGAGGCTTTGGCGGCAGCCGCGGCGGTGGATTTGGCGGAGGTCGCAGCGGCGGATTTGGCGGTGGCCGCGGAGGCGGCTTCGGCGGAAGACGCTGAAAAGCCAAAACCTCTGACACAAAATGAAAAGCACGTCTGCTTGGCAGGCGTGCTTTTTCTTACTTTGATTGCGGCCTGAAAGGCGATGACAGACTGGCTCGCACAGCATTGTAGATTTTCCGAGGAATACAATGCTGCTTATCGGATCTTCTCAAGTGCAACAGTGGGATCGCAGAGGAAAGCCTCACTCCGGTACTGCCCTGGCCAAACGACCACAATTTTAATATCCGGATTTTCTTTTGCCCGTTCAAAGAAAAGAGCAGAGGACCTGCGGCGCAGGTCCTCTGCTCTTGGTGCCGGTGACCGGACTCGAACCGGTACGCTGTCGCCAGCGGTGGATTTTGAGTCCACTACGTCTACCAATTCCATCACACCGGC
>ERZ824598.1832-NODE-1832-length-24668-cov-3.234145_pt1 | contig 24668 bp, 20 predicted proteins | sample MGYA00519934_ERZ824598 | MGnify/ENA primary metagenome ERZ824598 (study PRJEB31778, sample SAMEA3449177) | human gut metagenome | biome: human gut; feature: human-associated habitat; material: faeces | place: United Kingdom | collected 2010/2012 ...
TGATGAAGCTTAAGGGAAGCAAGCATATTTTGTTCGTTTAAGTTAAGAAAATCCGTAAAGGTGACAATATCTCTCTGGTAAGAGAGATTTGCCAGCTCCCGGATTCTCTTAAGTAAAAAATCGTCCTTATCCATAAAAATTAATAACCAGCTCTTACGGACGGTGTAGATCCGCCAAGAATATTCTGAAGGTCACCTGTAATGTCAAAAGAAGACGGTCCAAGTACGAAAATATAGCTGGAAATCTTCTGAAGGTTTCCGCTGATCGCAAATGCTGCTCCGGAAATAAAATCAATAATTCTCTGTGCGATCTCAAGATCCATACCTTCTAAGTTAAGGATTACAGTACGGCCTGCAAGTAATGTCTCTGTGATCTCACGGGAATCATCTACAGAAGTTGGTTTTACAACGCATACTTCCATGTTTCCGCCGTGTTTTGCAGCAGGACGCATTGGTGTAACCTTGCTGGAAGCAGAAGGCTGAAACGTCTTATCTTCATCAGCATCAAAGTCATTGAAAGATTCCTCTTTATTATTCTTCTTACCGAAGAAAGAACGACGCGGTTTTTCCTCAAAATCACCGTCATCTGCAAAATCATCATCATCATAAAATTCATCGTCATCATAATCGTCATCATTTAACTTCATGATGTCAAGAAATTTATCAAATACACCCATTTTTACACTCCTATCTTGTCCCCTTTTTCAGGTGGCGCTCTTTTTTATTCATACGATCCAACGAAAAAATGATACTATTCAATTACTGTTCAAAAATATTGTAAACAGTAACTCATTCATCAGGTTAATAAATTAAGTCAGATATTATAGTTCCTTGCACCAAAGATACCAGTTCCAACTCGAACCATAGTTGCTCCCTCTTCTATGGCAACCTCGTAATCATTGGTCATTCCCATTGAAAGTATGTTCACATAAACATTATCAATGTTTTTCTCATTAATGTCAACAGATAATTTATGTAAATTTGCGAAAATTTGACGATTTTCTTCCGGATTATCGACAAAAGGTGCAATTGTCATCAGTCCGCAGACCTTGATATGTTCGAAATTTGCAATCTTTTCAATAAACGGGAGAACTTCTTCTGTTTTAAGTCCAAACTTACTTTCTTCCTGAGCAACATTTACTTCAATTAAAATATTAGCTGTAAGATTATGTTTTGCAGCTTCCTTTTCAATTGTCTCTGCAAGCTTGAAAGAATCGACAGAGTGGATCAGATCTACTTTATCAATAATATATTTTACCTTATTGGTCTGCAGATGTCCGATCATGTGCCAGTGGATATCATCAGGGAGTGCATCGTATTTGGCTGTGATTTCCTGCACTTTATTCTCACCAAACACACGGACACCGAGATCGTAAGCTTCCTGAAGCATTTCTATCGGTTTTGTCTTACTTACGGCGATCAATGTAACTTCTTCCCGCTTGCGTCCGGCACGGTCACAGGCTGCCTGAATCTTTGCTTCTACTTCTTTTAACTGTGTTTCTAGCATAAGTTATCTCTCCTTTTTTAAATTTGATTATCCTCTTTTTTGATTTTGTATCCAATTTTCAAAGGGCTACAAAATCAAATCACTGAAATACAACATCATCAGAGGAAACACCGGCTCCGTTTTGTACGATATGATCGTAATTAGAAAGTCCGTAAGAATCTCCTTCCTGAACAATGTAATATTCGTCGCTTTCACATAAAATGGATACTTTTTTGAAAATAGCGTATCCTTTATTGATATTGTAGACGCCCTTTAATGGCTTTTGGGTATCAATCGTATAAGTATCAGAAGAATCCGGTTTTACAATCACTGTTCCGGATTTCAGCTGATCTCGACTTAAATAAACTTCTCCATCGTCGGAGGTGTCATAGATATCAACAGCCTGAAATGAGGCAGTTCCTTTTGAATCCAAAACCATAACACCTTCTAAAGAGCTGTTACCTCCGTTTGTAATGTAATCATGAGGAATTACAAAGAACTGCTCTTCTACTACGGAAGATTTTGGAATCTTCAGGCCACACTCATCTTCTAAGATAAGTTCTATGTTCAGAAAACGCTCTGATGCATAACGAATCATAGAGTTGTCAAAGGTCAGAACACCATAGAAATTCCCATCTCGTTCAAGAACAGAGAAAGCGGACCACATCTTTTCACTGTCTTTATCTATGCGGACCTGCACATTCTGTAAATTAGATTTCTGAAATTCTTTTGCGGTGTCTTTTTTTAAAGGTATCACTACGGACCAGTTTTCACTGGTAATCAAGCGGTAAGCCGGTGAACCAGAAGATATCTTCATCTGATCGGTAAGCTCAGTTACTTTATAATTTGTTTTATTAAAATTATCTGCTGTAAAATTGTCAACAGTTAAGGACTCTAAACCATCAATCGTATAGGAAACAATTCCGTCCTGTCCGGCAGAAGCGGTTGTGACAGTTTGTCCGCTGCTCTCAATTACAGATGCAAGCTGCGCAGTTTTAGTTGTGCGGTATGCATTTTGCAATGTATTTTGCAGCTCATTCTTTAAGGTATAGATACTTGAAAAGTTGGAATTGTCATAGTTTTCATTGAATGTCTGAAGTTGTGTCACAAGTCCTGATTGAACATCAGGACTAAGATCTGCAGTTGAAGATGATTCCGTAGATGAATCATCAAAATTCAAAGCATTCTTTGAAATTGCATAAACAGGTGCGCCATATTTGACTTTGCTGTTCCCATTCTGATAATAATTAATGTAGCCGCCCGATTCTGCATTTACAGTTGTTTCCTGGCGGATGATCAATCCGGTATAGGTATTATCCTTCACAATACTGCCCTCCCGCACTTCATAAATAGAAGGCTTATCTTCTAAAAGATATGCGGTAATAGTAACAATAAGATAAATAAATACAACTGCAAACAGAAACATTCCAATATTAAATTCTTTTTTTGCCTTATATCTTTTTATATTTACAGACTTGTTTTTTTTCTTTGCCAAGATAAAAATATTACCTCCTGTCATTTCTGCTTTAACTTTGTTAGTATATCATTTTTTTGTGTATATTTCCAGCCTTTCAGGGGAAGAATACATATTAATAAATTAAAGAGCGTTACTGAAAACAGGAAACGGTAAAGGAGAATATTGCATGAATTAAGATAGAAAAAAACCATGCGGACAGATTAAAAATGAAAGCTTCTAATTTGTTGCTCTGTGCCACATGGCTTTTTCGTATCGGTTATTCTTTATTCTGTTTTAGTTGTTTCTCCAGCCTCAAGAAGCCGGTTCATCTCCTGGTAAAGAAAACTCTTATCTTCAGCCCCCATAATAATGGAAATATAAGGATTCTTTTCCAGATCTTCGCTATAAAGGATCACACAGCACCCTGCTTCATCTGTGGTACCGGTCTTACCGCCAAATACACGAATCCCTTCAGGGGCATTGATCTTCCCTGAGGAATAATAGTTGGTTGGGACTACATCAAATGTTCTTGTTGTACCATCTGCTCCGGTAAGATTCATTGTATAAGAATCCATGGAAATAATGTCCATAAATCTCTGATCCTGAATGCAGGCATTAAAGATCAGATACAGGTCATATGCTGTTGTATAGTGGTTTTCATTATGAAGTCCGTGAGGATTCACGAAATGACTGCCAGTGGCACCAAGAGCTTTCGCTTCTGAGTTCATAAGCTCAGCAAAAGCTTCTACACTTCCGGAAATATGTTCAGCGATAGCAACACCACAATCATTACCTGAACGAAGTAAAAGACCACATAATAAATCATAAAGTGTCACTGTATCACCAGGCTGCAGGTTGCAGACTACTTCATCAGAGGCAAAGCTTGAAACACTGTCAGAAACAGTTACAATGTCATCCATATTACCGTACTTAAAAGCAAGGTATGCAGTCATAAGCTTTGTTGTACTTGCAGGATATAATTTATCATAAAGTTTATATCCATATTCAACTGTTTTATCATTTAGATTGAATAATCCTGCAGCATGAAGAGAATCCTCATCATCAAATCCAGTGAGAGCCACATCATCAGCAGCGACGCATAAATCATCAGCAAACAAACTTCCCTGGTATAAATTAGAGTTATAAGTGGCTGTCTCATATGTCCGGACAGGATCACCACCATATTCTTTGTAATACCAGACTCCGCCGACAGCTCCGGACAATACAACAATAAGACATATGACAGGAATAAGTATGCGGCTGACAGAATGCCGTTGCTTTCTTCGTCTTCTCTTCTTTTTATATGGTTTACTCATATTATCGATACATCTCCCGCCAGTCAAGGTCGCCTCTGTCAAGAGCAAGGATCAATGCTTCAGCAGTTGCGATATTTGTTGCAATCGGAATGTTATAAATATCACAAAGCTTAACAATGTCATTAACATCCGGTTCATGTGAGTGAGGTGTCAGTGGATCACGGAAGAAAATCAAAAGATCCATCTGATTGTGTTCAATCTGTGAGCCGAGCTGCTGTTTTCCTCCGAGATGTCCAGCAAGATATTTGTGAATGCTTAAGTTTGTTACATTCTCGACCAGTATACCGGTGGTTTCTGTTGCATATAAATTATGCTTACTGAGTATCCCACGGTATGCAATGCAGAAATTCTGCATCAGTTTTTTCTTCGCATCATGCGCTACTAATCCGATATTCATAGTGGTATCCTCTCTTTACTGATATTTATTAGGCTGTAAGCCTACATTTAATACAAAACCGATTCCCATGAAAAAACATACTACGGAAGTCAGTCCATAACTGACAAATGGGAGGGACAAGCCTGTATTTGGAAAAATCATTGTAGCTACACTGACGTTAATAAAGCTCTGGATTCCAATCAGTGAAGCAACGCCTCCGCAAATGATCCGCCCTCCTGTATCTTTGGCCTTCAAACCAATTAAGATACACTCTATCACAATTAATAATAACAAAATTATGACTCCACAACAACCCACAAATCCTAATTCTTCACCAATAATTGCAAAAATAAAGTCTGTTTGTGGCTCAGATACGAAATTTCCGTTCTTAACGGATGTTGTTGCGTCATTATCATACCCTTTTCCGGTCAGCTGTCCGGACCCAATTGCCATAACGGAATTTAACTGCTGGTAAGATTCGTCGTCGGCATACTTTTCAGGTTCCAGCCATGCAAGGATACGTTCCTGCTGATAGTCTTTTAAGAACGGCTGGTTTGGCTGTATTGCAACAACAAGCAGTATAATGATCGTCGGTATTGTGATGACAAGAACGGTTCCAATGAGTTTGTAGCTTAATCCTCCAAGGTAAAGAAGGACAGCAAACAATGCGGCAATACAAATTGTTGTAGACAAGTTTGGCTGCTTGTAAATCAATGCAAGTGATGGAAGGATTAAAGCAATTGCCTGAATAATCGTTTTGGGTTCTTTAATCTTCTGCTCTCGTTCCATTAAGAATTTTGCAAAGAACAGAATCATAAGGATTTTTGTAAGGTCGGAAGGCTGGAATTGTGTAAATCCAAGGTTCAGCCATCTTCTCGCGCCATTTACTTTTGTTCCAAAAACCAAAACAGCCAGGAGCATAACAATATTCAGAGCATAAAGCGGCCAATATAGGTTTAAAATCCATTTATAATCAATGAAAGAGATAATAAACATAACAATCAGACCAAGACAAACGCCCATAATCTGACGATTCATTAAATCAGGTCTTGCACTTCGGACCATAAGGATTCCGACCAGTGAAATCAGAGTGACCAGAAAAACCAGACTGATTTTATAATCTCTAATATTATAACGCTGTTTCAAATTAGTAAAAAATGATTTCAATGTTTTTCTCCTGTATATTTTATATGTATATCCGTGCGTGTTATTTTGACATCAAATTGTTCCGGGGAGATTTCTATGTATTTAGAAATCGTCTGATATAAATCCGATGTCAGAAATTCTATCATATCGGGTGTACATTGAATTCTGTCAGTAATTAGCAAATTTCGCAACCTGTCTTTTGCAATTGTAACAGAAGGTACACTCATAATGTGACCTCCTAGTTCTTATGAAAAAGACTGGAGAGTTTACTGCGAAGTCCGGGTTTATGATTAAAATCGGAAATCGGGACTTCTTCTCCTAACAGACGTCTACAGATATTCTGGTAACATTTTCCGGCTAAGGAATCTTCGCCGACTACCGGTTCTCCCTGATTGGTTGCAACAACAACAGACTCATCATCAGGGATGACTCCAAGCAGATCAATCGCTAGAATCTCTGTGACATCTTCTACAGACATCATATCACCTCTGCGAACCATGTCAACGCGCAGACGATTGATCAGAAGTTCATTTTTCCGGATTCCGGAAGCTTCAAGTAATCCAATAATTCTGTCAGCATCACGAATTGAGGAAACTTCAGGTGTTGTAACAACAATGGAACGCTGTGCGCCTGCAATTGCATTTTTAAAGCCCTGTTCAATTCCTGCCGGACAATCTAAAAGAATGAAGTCATAATCATCTTTTAGTTCGTCAATCAGTTTTTTCATCTGTTCCGGTGATACGCTTGTCTTATCTTTTGTCTGGGCAGATGGGAGCAGGTACAGATTTTCAAATCGCGTATCTTTGATCACTGCCTGTTTCAGACGACATTTGCTTTCAATGACGTCAACAAGATTGTAGACAATGCGATTTTCAAGTCCAAGAACAACATCCAGATTTCGAAGTCCGAGATCTGTATCAATTACAAGAACTTTTTTTCCTGCTGAAGACAGACCAATTCCAATATTCGCTGTTGTTGTTGTTTTTCCAACACCGCCCTTTCCCGATGTAATGACGATTACTTCACCCATGTTGAATATTCCTCCTATTTCCCATGCTTATGTCTTTCCAAAGATTTATTCTATCAGTGGATCAAGGTAAATTCTTTTTCCGTCAACAACTGCAATTTGCGGTCCGTTGATGGAAAGGCTGTCCTGATAGATCAGTTGACGTTTTGCTTCAATATCTCCGATTACAAGTCGCTGCGGCTGCATGGAGAGAGCAATGATAAAAGCATTCCTGTCACCGGCAGCTCCCGCATGAACAGATCCATAGAGAGTACCGAGAATGATAATATTTCCTTTTGCAACTACTTTAGCTCCGAATTCAACATCTCCTAAGATCACAATGCTGGATTCGGATTCAAGAAGCTGTCTTCGCTTTAATGTTCCGCGATAGAATTGTCCATCTGATTTTTCACGTTCAGATAAACATTGTGCTACCGCTCTTTTGTAGATCAGTTCCTTGCGTTCATCATGATCAATGATACAGATAATCTCAAGGTTTGTCGTCTGCGTAATAACCTGTATTAACTGCTCCTCTTCGCTGATAGAAAGTGTCCTTCCGCTAAATGAAACTGCCATCTTTGCATTCTTGAAAAAATCAGCAGATTGTCGGAATTTCTCTTCTACAGCTTTTAAAAGATCCGGGAATGGGAGGTTGGCATTAAGCCGCAGCTCTATACCGGAATGACTGCTTTTTATTGTTACCAGTTCACTCATGATCCCATCCCCTTTCGTTATCTTAATTAATCACCGGCTCCTGCAGTTCCTAAAGAAGAAGCATATCCTTGAAGCAGTTCATCGGCGGATTCTGGATTGAAGTACACTTTTGTGATATCTCTTCCAATTTCAGCTGCATAGGTAGACGCATATCCATTTGCAATGCGGACAGCAATTGAAATTTCAGGTGAATCTGCCGGCGCATAACCGACAAACAGAACATTATCTGCATGTATCTTACTATACTGGGCAGTTCCGGTTTTTCCTCCCATGGAAATATCCATTCCGGCAAAGGTGGAGCTGCTTTTTACCATGCTTTCCATTCCATTGTGTACCAGATCCCATGTACTTGAGCTGATCTCATCCATCTGATTTACAACTTCCGGAGTATAATCTTTGATCAGTTTTCCATTCGAATCGGTTGTTTTATCAATGAGAGAAAGACTGTAAACAGTTCCTCTGTTTGCAACAGCTGTCACATAACGGTTGATCTGGCTGACAGTATAGTTGTTGGTACCCTGTCCAATGGCAGATCGAACAGAGTCAGAATCAGAAATCTGAGGTTGTGATTCAGGAATTTCGATTCCTGACGTCTGGTCAAATCCAAACATTTTTGCATATTTTGCCAGTTTTTCAAGACCGGTATCACTGTCATAGTTACCATTCGAGTCTTGTCCAAGACGATAACCAACTTCATAGAAGAAATCATTACAGGAATGCTGCAGTGCACCTACTACATTCAGACTTCCATGAGCACTTGGATAAATCCAGCATTTTGGACTTGGTGTGATCTTGTCAAATACACCTGTACAACTGATATAGGAGTTTCCGTTAATTACTCCTTCTGTCAGACCGGCTACGGAAGAAAGCATTTTATAAGTAGAACCCGGTGCTGTCTTCTCCTGAGTTGCTCTGTTGTAGAAGGTACGTGACATACCCATGCTCAACTTCACATAATAAGAACGATCCATTACATTTGAGAGACGATTATTGTCATATCCAGGATAAGAAACACATGCTAAAACTTCTCCGGTATTTGGATTTGTTACAACTGCACCGGCAGAACATGGCTCAAGTGCCAGTTCACCAGGTGTAAGCTCAAGGCTTTCCAGCTTGCTCTTGATCCAGGAAAAAGCATTTGTCTCTCCGTTGAGTAATCCGTTATATGTCGAGTCATCCATAGGAAGAACACCCTGTTCATATACGATAGCACAAACTTGTTCACCAGTAACACTACCTGATTTTATAAGATATTTGTAGAGAAGTTTGTCGAAATTACTGTCATCTGCTAAATATTCTTTTAAATATTTTAAAATCTCCTGATAAATCTCTTCTGAACTGGAATAAGAACTGCTTCCAAGTTTGGAAGTATCGATCCAGTTTTTAGAAATCGCATAATTCAGGTAAGTATATAAATTGATTGTCTCATCTTTTGCCCATGCAATATAAGTAGCATCATTCTTATCAATCTGATCTGACATAAGGATGCCTGTATCCTTTGTCAGCAGGGTATCACAGATGTAATCCATATATGCTTTCATTTCATTGGAAAGATCTGTATATGCGCTGGCCTGTGAGTTCTGAAGTTCTGATTCAAGCAGGGAAATCGTCTCAGTCTTTTTCCCCTGGAAAATGGAATAAACCTGCTGCTCGGCAGTTTTTGCATCACTGCTTGAAAAGTGTCCGGAATCGATGACGGAATTTCCAATCAGATTATAATATGCATCACTGACCGGGATGATCAGATTCTTAGAGTCATCTACACTGGATGTATCGTATTCCAGAACATTCTGTAGTTTGGATAAAACAATTCCGGCAATCTTCTCTTCCAGAAGTTTATAAGTACTTTCCTGAAGATTTTTATCAATCGTCAGATATACATCATTTCCGGCTTCAGGATCTTTCCGGCTGACAGTGTCAGTTACACGTCCGAGGTTATCTACATACACGGTTTTTTCACCTTTTGTGCCCTGAAGGACATTGTCCATGCTTTGTTCAATGCCGGCCTTTCCTACAATATCAGACAGAGAGTACTTTTTCTTTTCATCCTTGTCCAGCGCATCGTATTCATCCTGGGAAATCTGTCCGGTATATCCGATAATAGATGCAAAATACATTCCATCGGTATATTTTCGGATAGAATCTTCTGAAATGTCAACACCGGTAAGAACGTCCTTATTCTCCATAATTGCTGCTGCTGTTTCGTCACTTACATCGGATGCAAGAACTGTATCAATATACTGCTGATATGCATTTAATGCCATTGCATAACGCATGTTGATGATCTTTAAAATATAAGCAGGCTCTAATGTGCTGTCATCAAGGCCATATCCATATTTTTCATCGGTACAAAGATAATGAATGATATCTGCTGCACTTTGGTTCTGTTGCTTTTCTGTAAGCTCATCTATTGTTCTTTTTCCATAGACATCTGCAATAAAACGGAGCTTCTGGGTATCGCTTGACTGTGTAAACTGATAGGTTCCGGAGGAATCCAGGATGATACCAAAACTTGAAACAACAGAATCTCCATTTGATTCTACGATAGAAAGAACCTGATCCAGGATTTTATTTAATGCCGCATTTTTTTCAGAACGTTTATCTGTTGTGATGGAGTTTTCAACGGTTGACAGATTAATTGTCACGGAATAAGCCAGCTGGTTGTAAGCCAGCAGATTTCCATTACGGTCATAAATATTTCCGCGTGTTGCTGCAACGGATGTCGTCCGGCGGATAGAATATTCGTAGTTTTCAAGATAATCAGACCCTTTTACGATCTGAAGATAGAATAATCTTCCGATCAGGATGGAAGAACTGACACAAAATATAATGATCAAAGTAACGAGTCTTGACTGCATCAGGTAAGCTCCGGCTTCTTTCAGACGGTCTAAAATATTTCTAAACAAATTTACTTGCACTCCTTTTTTCTTCTGCTTCAAGTTTGTGGTTAATAAATAAAATCAGTGGGTATAATCCCAGTGTGATCACGATTGTGTAAATCAGTTCAGGAACGATGATGCGGTTGAGATAATATAAAAAGTTAAAATCACTTCGCAACATGAACATGAGCAAATAAATGATGATACCGTAGAGAAATTCGCTGACAGAAATCAAAAATAACGGTAGCTTGATATCTTCATCAAAATAAAGCTGTTCAAATAATCCGTTTACAAAACCGATTACCAGGTAAAGTAATGCATAAAATCCCAAAATTGTACCAAACTGAATATCTGTGATAAGGCCGGCAAAGAAACCGACCAGCATTCCTTCTTTCTGCCCACGCATAAAACCAAAGGATGCTGTGACAATCAGAATCAGGTTAGGTTTAATTCCGGCAAGTTCCAGATGATTGAATAAGGTACACTGGAGCAGATATGCTGCAAGTACGATCAGTACAGTTACAGCAACTCTTTTAAATTTCATTAATTTCATGAGTATTCACTCCTATTCGCTCTGATTGGATCCGACCAAATCCGCTTTCGTTGTTGTGATAACAAGAACTTCCTGAAGATTTTTAAAATCTACAGCCGGTGTAATATATCCGGAACGAGTCAGATTGTTAGAGTCGACCGTTACTTCACTGACATATCCGATCAGGATTCCCTGCAGGTATTTATCACTAATATAAGAAGTGACGATCTGGTCTCCGACGGAAACCGTATTATCATTGTTTTCCATCTGACCAAAACGAATCTGGTTATCACTCATAAGTGACAGATCTCCACTTACGATACAACGGTCAGAAGTAGAAAGTACCATTGCACTTACATTACTTGAATCATCGATAATAGAACGGACTTTTGCCCAGGTTGGACCAACTTCTGTGACAATGCCGACAAGACCGCTTCCGGCCATTACGTTCATATCTGTGGCAATGCCGTCTTTACTTCCTTTGTCAATGGTAAATGTACTGAACCAGTTTCCGGAATCTTTCCCGATTACATGCGCAGCAGTTTTTTTGTAATCCGCATAGTTCTTGTCCAACTGATATAATTCCTGCAGTCTCTGAAGCTCATAACGTTCTTGTTGTAGATTGTTATTTTCTGTAATCAGAGAGTCAACCTGTTTCTGAAGCTTTGTATTTTCTGCGCGTACCTGTTTCAGAGTTTGGAAATTGTCTTTCATATCTCCCATCCAGCCACCAATCTGATTGATTCCCTGCTGAAGAGGGATAACGGTTACATTTGCAACAACTTTAAATGGACCTCCTACTTTGTCTGAAAAGGAAGATAACAGCATCATAAAAATGCAGAAAACAGAAAGTCCTATAAGTAAATATCTGTTCATAACAGAAGTCTGATTCTTCTTTTTTTTCATATTATCTTAACCACCTATAATCTTCGTCTAACATGGAGTAACTTAATTTTCTATACAAGGTCTTATTCAGTATGATCCTCTGCAGACCTTTGACGGCACAGAGTTCAGGGTCTGTTTTCATGTGAACCGGCAGACCGATACTTTCTTCCAGATAAGTAGAAATCCCTCGCAGATTAGCAAGTCCTCCAGTAATATAAATCCCGTTTTTATTAATATTTCTCCGGACATCGGGAGGCGTACGGTCGAGCATGGAATGAATGGCCTGTACACATTCTCTCAAAGGTTCTTTGATCGCTGCCCGTACAAGACTGATTGGAATGTCAATGTGCGACGGACCGCCGCGCATCATATCTCTGCCGTATACAGTAAGAAAGCTTCCGGTGGACTGGTCAAAAACTCCAAATTCTTTTCGCAGCCGTTCGGCAGTCGGACGTCCAATTATAAAATCTTTAGAATGGCGGACAAGATTGGCAATTGCACTATCCAGCTGTTCGCCACCGATCTTAAGCAGACGGTTCATAACAATACCACCGTAGGAAAGAACGGAAAGTTCTGTTGTTCCTCCACCTAAATTGGCGATAAAAGCTCCTGGTTCTTCCAGAACATCAATCCCAAGTCCAAGTCCGTCTGCAAGACCGCGCTCTACAATTCTTACTGATTTTGCTTTCGCTTCAGAATGAAGCACAAGATCATAGAAAGCCTTCTTTTCTACTTCTGTGACATCTGTAGGAACAGCGATCACATATTCTGCCCCACGGATAAACGGACGCTCTTCCTTCAAAAGATCTCCGAGAAGATATTGCATGTCATCAAAACGGGCAATGACACCATTCTTCATCGGAAATATGATCTGTATATTTCCCGGAGCCTTTTCATACATCTCATAAGCATCGTCTCCGACAGAAAAAATATATTTTTTATCTTTCATGGCAATTACATTCTTGGCATGCCATATGCGGTCTTTTTTCTTATCAAAAATCTTGATATCATAAGTTCCAAGATCTAACCCATATACATTCCTGGCCATAAATACACTCCATCCCCTTATCTATTTGCAGATTCTTGAGAAAAGAATCCTTTCTCCCTTAAACTGAAATAACAATTATCTCCAATAATGATGTGATCGAGAAGTTCTATACCGATCAAAGCCCCTGCTTCACGGACGCGCCGGGTTGTCAGAAGATCTTCTTTGCTTGGTGTCGGATCTCCACTCGGATGATTATGCAAAAGAATAATGGATACGGCATTCTTCTGCAAAGCTTCCACAAACAGTTCCCGTGGAGAAACAAGTGTGGAATTTATGGTTCCTGTTGAAACATCCATCTCACTGATCAGCCTGGATCTGGTATTCAGAAGCAAAAGCTTCATTACTTCCCGTTTCTTATGCCGAAGATCCTCCATATAATAACGTGCAATACTGTCCGGGGAGGAAAAATCCAATCCCAGTGAGGCTTCTGCTTTCGCCATACGTCTTGCAAGTTCTGCCAGACAAAGAATCTGGATGGATTTTACCTTTCCGATTCCTTTGATCTTCAGCAGTTGTTCCATAGACCACTGTGGGATGCTGAGAAGTCCTTCAGAGCCAAATGGTGGATGCAGAATCTTCTGGGCAAGCCGAAGCGAATTCTCCCCTTTCGTTCCGGTACGAAGTAAAACAGCTAAAAGTTCCACATCTGTCAGATGTTCTGCACCGTACTGCTCACATTTTTCATAAGGACGGTCTTCAAGATACATCATTTTGATTGTTTCTGTATTTCTATTTTCCATGTGAATCATATCACTGCGATGACATAATACAACGATTCATTTTAGCACAGTTTCAAAAAAGTGTATAGAGAAGATACCAAAAAACCACAAATTTCATAAATGATTAAGATTTATATTTTTGAATGATTGCCTCGGCGACCTTCATTCCGTCCATCGCTGCGGAAGTGATTCCACCGGCATATCCGGCCCCTTCACCACATGGATAGATCCAGTCACAGGAAGCACAGACAAAGTTCTCATCCCTTTCAATTCTTACAGGGGAAGAAGTTCGGCTCTCCACACCGGATAATAATGCATCATTATCTGCAAATCCATGAATCTTATGATCCATTGCTGTGATTCCATCCTCAAGCGACTGTGCGATTTCTTCTGGAAAGATACCACGTACATCCCCAAAGACAGAAGCTCCTTTCATGCAAGAATGAACCATACCATAAGAAGTTGTAATCTGATCTTCTTTAAAGTCACCAAAACGTTGGACAGGAACTTTTCCCTGTCCTGCCTGATAAGCTTTTTCTTCTAAGCTGCGCTGGAAAGAAATCCCGGCAAGCGGATGGTCAGAACCGAAGTCATCCGGAGTAACTGTGACAATCACAGCACTGTTTGCATTTTCTCCGGCACGGTCATGATAGCTCATTCCGTTGACTGCAAGACGATGCTCTTCAGAAGAAGCATTTACAACATATCCGCCCGGGCACATACAGAAAGTATAGACTCCTCTTCCATTCTCCACGTTCTCGGTCAGTTTATATGCTGCTGCCGGAAGATCATTTCCCCGATCTCTTCCATATTGAGAATGATCGATCAATGTTTGAGGGTGTTCGATACGGACTCCGATGGCAAATGATTTTGCGCGCATCGGAATCTGATGCTTATAAAGCATTTCAAATGTATCACGGGCGCTGTGACCGATCGCAAAAACGGCTGCTCCGGCAGATACTTCTTCTGCGGAATTCTCTGAGAGATGAACAAGTTTCAGTGTTTTTGATGTCAGATCAACATCTGTGACCTGTGTATGAAAACAGAATTCGCCGCCAAGCGAAATGATCTCCTGACGCATCTGGCTCACAACATCAATCAGGACATCCGTACCGATATGTGGCTTATGTGCATATAAAATATCTTCGTCCGCTCCGAATTTTACGAAAGTCTCAAGAACGAAACGGTTACGTCCTGTCTTATCTTTTACAAGTGTATTTAACTTTCCATCTGAAAATGTACCGGCGCCGCCTTCACCGAACTGGACATTGGAAGAAGGGTCAAGCACACCGGTCTCCCAGAAACGATCCACATCCTTCTTACGTTCTTCTACACAGGCACCACGTTCAATAACCAAAGGACGGTATCCTTCCAGTGCGAGCAGATAAGCGCAGAATAGTCCGGCAGGACCGCTGCCGATGACAACCGGACGGGCATTCAAAGTCTCTGTCCCGTGAGATGGAATCTGGTAATGCTTCTCTTCTACTTTCTGGATGTTTCCTTTACAATGCTTTAAAACAGCATTCTCATTGGAAACAGTGACATCAACCGTATACACATAGAACAACTCCGGTTTTCTGCGTGCGTCTAATGACTGACGGTGAATCCGATAAGTAAAAGAGTCCCCTTTCTTTAGATGAAGTGTCTTTTGTATCTTCTTTTCAAGAGCTTCTTCCGTGTGTGGAATCTGCAGTTTCAGCTGATTAATTCGTATCATTTATCTATCCTTTCTTTCAGGAAATCTAATATTAAAGTATATCATCCAGATATTGGTTACAAGTTAGCAGCAGGCGATTATGCAGATGCGGCAGACTGTCCGGCAACATAACCGCTTGCCCACGCCCAGGTGAGATTATACCCACCACAGATTGCATCTACATCGATCAGTTCTCCGGCAAAATAAAGCCCTGGAACAAGTCTGGATTCCATCGTTTCCGGATTAATCTGTGTCGTATCAACACCGCCACAGCAGATCTGTGCCTGTTCATAAGAATTTGTCTTAATTACAGGTGATTTGAATTCCTTGATCATCCATGCCAGCCTCTGAATATCTGCATCTGTGAAGTCGCCGCATAGCTTCTCTTTTTTGATCTTGGCAAATTTCAGCCATACAGCGGCCAGTTTTTCATGAAATAGGCCGGTAAAGAACTGCTCTGCTGTCTTTTCCGGCTGGCGGTTGGCACGTTCTTTCAGAAGAATTTTCACTTCATCAACCGAATATTCTGGAAGAAAATCCAGCATGGCAACAACTTCCTTCTGCTCATATAATGCTTTCGATGCATAACGGCTGATCTGGAATACCGGAATTCCGGAGATTCCGTAGGCGGTCAATTGGAGTTCACCGGTATCGGCAGCAGTTAATTCACCTTCAACAAACAACGAAACTTTTCCCTGTGCACGTACTCCGGCAATTGCGCGGAAATGCTTTCCGGTACAATGTAAAGCACAAAGAGCGGGAAGTACAGGAATTATCTGATGTCCAAGCTGTCTGGCTAAAGCGTATCCGGAACCGTCAGAACCGGTGGAAGGTGCGGCTTTTGATCCATTGCAGAGAATCACCTGATCTACGGTTAAAGAACCGTGTGATGTCTGCAAGGAAAAGCGTTCATTTGTTTTCTGTATTCCAGTACAGGAGATTCCTGTACGCACATCAACTCCAAGACGGTATACTTCCTGTTCTAATACATCACGGATGGCACTTGCCTGATCAGAGTACGGATACAGATATCCATTTCTGTCTTTTGGATAGATTCCAAGTTCTCGGAAAAAAGCAATGACTTTTTCTGCCGGAAACTGATCCAGTACCCGCGTGATAAAGTCAGGCTGCTCCGAACGATAACAGGAAGCGTCCTGGTAAGTGTTTGTATAATTACACCGGCCATTTCCTGTCACTAATATTTTCTTTCCCAATCTATCATTTTGCTCCAGAAGGAGAACTTTCGCTTCCTTTCTGGCAGCGAAAATGGCGGCCATCATTCCTGATGCACCGCCACCTATAATTGCAATTGTGTTCATTAAAATTCATATCCTCTTACTTTCTTAGCAGATTACATCTGTCTGAATTTTAACATAACAATTCATTCAACTCAACTGAATTTTCAATAGAATTCTCTCGAAAAATTGTTTTACAGAAGTTCTCTCACACGCTCGATAGAAAGAACGCCTGCATCAATAACGCTCTGCAGTGATTTGAGAATACCAAGCTTTGCGTGATACCATGTAAGTCCACCCTGGAAATAAACAGCATACGGTGGTTTTACCGGTCCATCTGCACTCAGTTCAATCGAGGAACCCTGAACGAAAGCACCAGCTGCCATGATCACATCACTGTCATATCCCGGCATTGCCCATGGTTCCGGGCTTACATAACTGTCTACCGGAGCAGCTGCCTGAATTCCCTTACAGAATGCAATAACACCTTCTGCTGATCCAAGTGTAACCGCCTGGATGATATCATGACGGGATTCAGAACCGTTCGGAATTACCGGATATCCTAAAGCTTCGTAGATATTTGCTGCAAAAGTAGCACCCTTTAAAGCACCGCATACAACAGTTGGTGCAAGGAAGAATCCCTGATAGAAGGACTGTGTAACACCAAGTGTAGCACCGACTTCTTTCCCGAGTCCCGGAGAAGTCAGACGATAAGCACAGTTTTCGATCAGATCAGCTCTTCCGGCAATATATCCGCCGATTGGGGCAAGTCCGCCACCCGGATTTTTGATCAGAGAACCGACGATCATGTCTGCACCGACATCACTTGGCTCGATACGCTCAACGAATTCACCGTAACAGTTATCTACCATACAGATGACATCCGGGCGACGCTCTTTGATAAATGTGATCAGTTCGCCGATTTTTTCTACAGAGTAGCTTGGGCGTGTCTGGTATCCTTTGGAACGCTGGATCGTTGCCAGTTTGATTGTTTTATCTTCCAGAGCTTTTTCAATCGCAGGATAATCAAAATATCCATCTTCCAGAAGTTCTACCTGTTTATAGGAGATTCTATATTCTGCAAGAGAGCCGTTAGACGGGCGGATTCCGATTACTTCTTCAAGTGTATCATATGGTTTTCCAACCGGAGATAACAGTGTGTCTCCAGGACGAAGATTCGCTGCGAGCGCAAGCGCAAGCGCATGTGTTCCGCAAGTGATCTGCGGACGTACGAGTGCAGCTTCTGTATGAAAAACAGAGGCATAGACATCCTCTAAAGTATCTCTTCCCTGATCATTGTATCCATATCCGCTTACATAGTTAAAGCATCCTTCACTTACGCGGTTTTCCTGCATGGCATGAATTACTTTTAACTGATTGTATTCAGCGTTTCTGTCAAATTCTTCAAAACGTTCTTTTAGTTTCTCTTCTGTCTTCTGTCCGAACGCCCAGACTTCTTTGCTGATTCCTAGCTGTTCGTAAATTGTTTCTGTAGTTGGTGTATTCATTTTTCTTCTTCTTTCTTTTTAAGTTTTTTATCGTTTGATTTACATGGCAAAGCTGCATTTTATCTAAATGCAGCCTGATGTCCTAATGAATGATTTCTTTTTCCTTTAAAACAGTGAGCATCTGCTGGATCAATTGCTCATCTTCTCTTCCAATCTCACTTTTATCAAGCCAGATGACATCTCGTTCTCTTCTAAACCAGGTCAACTGCCGCTTGGCAAAATGTCTTGTGTCTCTCTTAATAATGCGTACGGCTTCTTCCAAAGGATACTCTCCTTCAAAATAACCAAACAGTTCTTTGTATCCAAGTCCCTGCATCGCAACACTTTCTCTTTTAAGTCCGCGCAATCTTAACGCATTGACTTCTTCAAGAAGTCCTTCCTGCATCATCAGATCGACACGTTTATCAATCCGGTCATAGAGAATCTTACGATCATCTGTCAGCACAAAATATGCGGAGTTATAAGCAGATTCTTTCTCACGTTCCGCCTCATTGTGCTCGGAAATCTTCTGTCCGGTCTGCTGATAATATTCCAGCGCGCGGATCACACGTTTTACATTATGAAAATGAATCTGTTCCGCAGATTCCGGGTCTACTTTTTCAAGCATTTCATGAAGATATTCTGCACCCTGGGTTTTTGCAAGTGCTTCTAATTCTTCCCGATAAGCAGTATCGGCATTATTTTCTGTGAAATCAATGTCGTAAAGTAATGCCTGAATATAGAATCCTGTTCCGCCGACAACGATCGGAATATGTCCCCGCTGATAGATTCCTTCCATTGCTTCTTTTGCCATCTGCTGAAAGAGAACAACGTTAAAATCCTCAGACGGATCAAGAACATCTACCAGATGATGCGGCACACCGTCCATCTCTTCCGGACGGATCTTGGCAGAGCCGATGTCCATCTCCCTGTAGACCTGCATAGAGTCAGCAGAAATGATCTCTCCGCCGATCGCTTTGGCAAGTCCGATGGAGGCAGCAGTCTTCCCGACAGCAGTTGGTCCGGTCAGAATGACAAGTGGGCGTTTGTTTGTCTGTTCCATCTATATTTCCTCGATTCCATTTATACAATTCGTTTAAATTTCTTTTCCAGATCACGTTTTGTCATGGCAATGATCGTCGGTCGTCCATGCGGACAGTGATATGGATTGTCCAGTGTCAGGAGTTCGCCGATCAGTTTGTCTACTTCCTGTGCAGAAAGACGGTTATTTCCCTTTACAGCAGCTTTACAGGACAAGGATGCAACCTTCTCATCGATCAGCTCCGGTGTCATAGAAGTAGAAAGACCTTCGGTCAGATCATCGATCATCTCCATCAGAAGTTCTTTCTTGGCAATACTGAACAGATTGTCAGGTACTGCACGGACTGCATACTCTTCTCCACCAAAAGGTTCAATCTCGAAACCAATGCGTGAAAAGCGGTCCATATTTTCATTCAGAAGCTGTGCTTCCTGCATGGATAAGCTTAAAATGATCGGAGGACTTAAGTACTGAGAAGTAAATTCTCTGCTTTTCATTTCACGCAAGGTACGCTCATACAAGACGCGTTCATGAGCCGCATGCTGATCAATGATGTAGAGATTATCTTTGAATTCTACGAGCCAGTAAGTGTCAAAGACCTGGCCGATCAATTTATATTCTGCACGGATATCTCTTTTTAAGAAATTTTCTTCAAAGAGATCCATCTGCGTACCGTTTTCTGGTTCTGATTTTGCGTCGGTTATTTCACAATCAGATGCTGCATCGGTGCTGGTGGTGGCAGTTTGCATTTCAACAGCTGGTTTGGATTTTTGAACTGCTGCCGCAGTTTCCGGTGCAACTGTCTTATCTGCTGCTTCAACGGCGTATTTGACATGTTCAGCAATTTTGTCTTTCTGTTCATCTGCACGGAAAATCTCTTTCCGGTCTGCAACTTCGGCGGAAGAAGAACGATTATGGTAAGAAAGTACGCGCTCCTTCATCTTACGGATAAAATAATCCTCATCTTGAATATCATCCTTAACCGTTTCCCTGGATTCTTTGATCAATTCCGCAGCTGTTACTTTTTCATTCTCCTTACGCGGACGAAGAAGAAACGGACTGCCGGTATCCTCTTGATCTTTGGTCGAAGCGGATGTGAATGTCTTTTTCACTCGCTCCGGTCTTTCTGCCTTGTTTTCGTTCGATTCCACCGGATCAGGAACTTCTGCTTTCTGGATCAGTTCCGGTTCCAGCAAAGTCCTGTGTACGGCTTCAAAGACGGTATTATAAACCTCCTGCTGCCGTGAGAAGCGAAGCTCCATCTTTGTCGGATGCACATTGATATCTACATTTTCTCCACTCAGATGAAAATGCAGAACTGCAAATGGAAACTTGTGCTGCATCACAAAATCACGATAAGCGTCTTCCACGGATTTGGAGATCATTGCACTTTTGACATAACGGCCGTTTACGAAGAAATTTTCAAAGTTACGATTTCCACGTGTGATGATCGGCTTGCCGAGAAAACCTGTGATATGGATACCATTTTTCTCATAATCGATCTCAATCAGGTTAGCTGCCACATCACGGCCATAGACATTGTAGATCACATCTTTCAGTTTTCCGTTTCCGGAAGTACGAAGTTTTTCCTGTCCGTTATTCAAAAACTGAAAAGCAACTTCCGGATGAGACAGGGCAAGGTGCATCAAGAGATCCTGCACATGTCCGGCTTCTGTCATTGGTGTCTTTAAGAATTTTCTTCTGGCAGGAACATTGTAAAATAACTGATGGACGAGGAAAGTTGTCCCATTTGGCGCACCCGTATCTTCCAAGGATACTTCTTTTCCACCTTCAATGACATAACGGGTACCAAACTCTGCATCGGCTGTCTTTGTGATCAGTTCCGTCCGGGTAACAGCTGCAATACTTGAAAGAGCCTCTCCACGAAATCCCAAAGACGCGATGTGAGACAGGTCTTCCACTGTCTCAATCTTGCTTGTAGAATGCCGCAGAAAAGCACGCTGCACTTCATCCTGCGGAATGCCACAGCCATTATCTGTAATACGGATGAAGGAAATGCCCCCATCTTTGATCTCTATTTTTACAGAAGTTGATCCTGCATCGATCGCATTTTCAACGAGTTCCTTTACAATTGAAGCAGGACGCTCAATCACTTCACCTGCGGCAATCTTATCAATTGTGATCTGGTCTAATACATGAATGTGTGGCATATTTCATCCCTTCTTTCTACCAACGGTTCTTCAGCTTATTCTGTAACCGGTAGATTGTATTTAAAGCATCGATAGGTGTAAGATTTCCGACATCGATATTTTTCAATTCATCAAGTACGTCATCATCTTTTACAGTGTCAAACAGAGACATCTGTGCCATATCGACTTCGTCATATTTCTTTGCCTTACTCTTTTTCTTTGTAGTATGCTCTTTGGCTGCAATCTCACTGACACGGTTTGTGATGTCTTCATCGCTGAGTTCTTCTACGATTTCCTTCGCACGGGAAATGACAAGATCCGGTACTCCGGCAAGCTTTGCAACCTGGATACCATAACTTTTGTCTGCTCCGCCTTTTACGATCTTTCGTAAGAATACGATGTCGTCACCCTTTTCTTTTACAGCAATACAATAGTTATTGACATTGTCAATCTTTCCTTCAAGTTCTGTCAGTTCATGATAATGTGTTGCAAATAAAGTTTTTGCTCCCAACAGTTTGCTGTCGCTGATGTATTCTACAACAGCCCAGGCAATTGACAGACCGTCAAATGTACTTGTTCCGCGTCCGATTTCATCAAGAATGAGAAGACTTTTTGAGGTTGCATTTCTTAAAATATTGGCAACTTCGGTCATCTCAACCATGAATGTACTCTGTCCGGAAGCAAGGTCATCGGATGCTCCGACTCTGGTGAAAATACGGTCGGAAAGACAGATGTTCGCGCTCTCTGCCGGGACAAAAGATCCGATTTGAGCCATCAGTGCGATCAATGCAGTCTGACGCATGTAAGTTGATTTACCTGCCATGTTCGGACCTGTGATGATTGAAATTCTGTGCTTCTTATCATCCAGGTAAGTATCATTGGCAATAAACATATCATTTGGAATCATTCGTTCAACGACCGGGTGACGGCCTTCTTTAATATCAAGGATTCCTTTTTCATTGATTTTCGGACGGACATAGTTGTTGCGCTCTGCAACAAGTGCAAGAGAACTGAAAGCATCCAGTGCGGCAACTGCTTTGGCAGTCTGCTGGATTCTCTCCACCTGTCCGGCAATCGTTTCACGGACTTCACTATAAAGCTCATATTCCAGTGCATACAGCTTATCTTCTGCACCAAGGATCATGTCTTCAAGTTCTTTAAGCTCCGGTGTGATATAACGCTCAGCATTCGCAAGTGTCTGTTTTCTTGTATAATAATCCGGTACAAGATCCTTGTAAGAATTCGTCACTTCCAGATAATAGCCGAATACTTTGTTGTATTTTATTTTCAGGTTTTTAATGCCTGTTTTTTCTCGTTCATCATTCTCAAGTTTTGCAAGCCAGTCTTTTCCGTCCGATTTCGCCCGGCGAAGCTTATCAACTTCTTCGTTATAACCGTCGCGGATAATATTTCCCTCTTTCATAGCAAGTGGCGGATCCTCACGAATGGCTTTCGTGACGAGCTCGCAGAGATCTTCTAATGCATCCAGATCTTCATAAATCTCTTTTAAAAGCGGTGCCTGCAGATCCTGTAAAATATAGCGGATCGGTGGCAGCATCTCCAGAGAACCTTTGAATGCGGTGAGGTCTCGCGGATTCGCAGAACCATAAGTGATCTTCGTGATCAGACGCTCCAGATCGTAGACCGGAGATAAATATTCTCTGATCTCTTCACGGGCAATGGCCTGATTTTTCAGTTCTTCTACTGCATCCAGTCTGCGGTTGATCTCGGATTTATCGATCAAAGGCTGTTCTACATTTTTGCGAAGCGTACGTGCGCCCATTGCAGTACGTGTTTTGTCAAGAACCCAGAGAAGGGAACCACGCTTCTGCTTTTCACGTAAAGTTTCGCATAGCTCCAGATTTCGACGTGTAGAACTGTCAATCAGCATATATTTTCCTGTGATATATGGTGTAATATGTGTCAGGTTGGAAAGTGAATTTTTCTGTGTCTCAAATAAATAGATCAGAAGTGCTCCGGCACTGATGATTCCACAGTCATAATCAGCAAGTCCAAGCCCTGCAAAATTCTTTACTTTGAAATGCTCAAGCAGCTTATCTTTGCAGACAGCATCATCAAAATACCAGGAATCGAGAGAATAAATCGTGATCCCAAGCTTGTCTCTCATCGCATCCAGATCCATACCGCTCATATAGAACGCTTCGTTGCAGATGATCTCAGACGGACTGAATTTATAAATCTCATCCATCAGACGGCTGCTGTCCGGAAGTTCTGTGACAAAATAATCTCCGGTAGAAATATCTGCGATTGCAACTCCATAGCGGTCTGCAATATAGACGATACACATGATGTAATTATTCTTCGTTTCATCTAATGCCTGTGTATCCAGATTCGTTCCGGGTGTAACAATTCTTACAACCTCACGTTTTACGATCCCCTTCGCAGTCTTTGGGTCTTCTACCTGTTCACAGATTGCAACTTTGTATCCCTTCGCAACAAGACGGTTCAAGTAACCTTCTACGGCATGGTATGGGATTCCGCACATCGGGGCACGTTCATCCAGACCACAGCTTTTTCCGGTCAGTGTGATCTCAAGCTCTCGGGATGCAGTCAAGGCATCGTCAAAGAACATTTCGTAGAAATCGCCGAGGCGATAGAATAAGATACAATCCTTGTACTGCTCTTTCGTCTCGCAATAAATTTTCATCATGGGCGTTAACTTATCTATGTCAATATTTTCCATCAATTTCTCCTTAGTTTAAGGGTTTTTATCAATTTACCTGCAATTAGAAATAGAATGCAAGTCCGCAGATTATCTTAGCAAATTTTGACTGGAATTTCAAGCATATCATCTTTCGCATTTGAAGTACTCATTTGGCGTTCTACATTTTGTTAGAGTCTGTTTGAACCAGCCCAACGAACTCCTTCTTGCATGCAACGTTCTTACCTTCTTTCCATTGACTTTAAAGTTACTTCATTAACGGAATGGGCTGCTCAGCTTAAAATGAATCCTCTTTATGCTATCCTTAGTGGATTTGAAGTTGGTAACACTCCCGGTGTTGGTACTTTTTATGATTTTTTAAACCGCTTATGGAACTCTGATGATGATCATATGTCACCACACATCCATCCGCTGAAGACTAAGGTCAAAAGGCCTAAAACAAAAGGTACAAAAGCTGATTCCGTGGAAAAAGTTACAGTTGCCGATCTTCTTCCGACCTTGGAGAAAACAGATTTTAAACTTGATGAACAGCCTTATTCTTCTCTCTTTAAAATCTATCAAAAGGAATTCCTTGAGATTTCTGTTTCTACAGGGCTTATCCCTGCAGATGCTTTAGCATTAGCGGGTGATGGAACGCCTGTTGTAACTTCACACAGAGAACGAAAAAAACGTATCTGCAAATGTAAAGAGAATGGTATCCATGACTGTAATTGTAACCGCTATTTTTCCCAGCCTGACTGTGATATCGGATGGGATTCCTCTCGGGATTGTTATTATCAAGGATATGATCTGTACATGCTTGTTGATTCACAAAGT
>ERZ824598.1844-NODE-1844-length-24491-cov-7.125471_pt1 | contig 24491 bp, 25 predicted proteins | sample MGYA00519934_ERZ824598 | MGnify/ENA primary metagenome ERZ824598 (study PRJEB31778, sample SAMEA3449177) | human gut metagenome | biome: human gut; feature: human-associated habitat; material: faeces | place: United Kingdom | collected 2010/2012 ...
GGATAAGGATTATCCACCACATTCTGAAACTCGTTAACCGCTTCTTGCTGTTCTGCCGTGAGCGATGCGGAATTCCAGGAAGCAATGATAGAACGGCCCTCGTCGGCCAAAGGCTCATCGAAAACCTCTCCATAACAAGCCGTAAGCAAACGGAGTTTCAACAAAGAGGAAGGAAGGGTATCAAGGGTATCCCAGCAACGCCTCAATACCTCCTGCACATGCTGCTGTTTTTCACCATGGTCAATGAACGAGGCACTATACCCTTTCAAGAGAGCAAGACAGACATTTGCCTGCTCCTCCACCGTAGTGCCCCAGATACTGGAATTATACAAAGTTGTGGTCAAGCGATAGACTTCGCTGTTACGACGGGACAAGTCATCACTATAGATAGGACTCCCGTCCATACCCAAATACATCAGATCGTGCGCAGCACGCTGAAGGAGGAGTACTTCTTCTAAAAGAGACATGATTAATTAAAAATTATAAATTAACAATTAAAGACTAGCGGATTACTTCGATGAGGTCTGGATGGATGGTCGCCATAGCAACGGCAATGATACCTTGTATCGCAATTACTACACGACGATCACGGGCACCTTTTACCTTTAGAAAAACACCTTCTTGGCCCTCGAAGTCGCCACCGGTGATACGGACTTTCGTACCTTTGGAGAGATTCAGTTCTTCGGGTTGGAAATAGAGAAGATGGTCATTGTAGGTACCGGCGACGGCTATGAAACGCTGCATATCATGGTCGGGAATGATTATTTTCTGGCCGCTACGGGTATCAGTAATATATTGCAAATAAGTAATTTGAGACTTAAATCGCTGCACTTCGGAAGGACGTGCGTGGACAAAAACCAGATTACGGATGACAGGAACCAAAGCACGGACTTTCCTGCCCCTACGGATACTTATCTTATATTGCATGGGAATGAAACAGCCAAGATTTGCCTTTTCGAGAAGATGCATAGCTTCAAGCTCCCTGCGGTATGTAGCACGCATGGCAAACCAAACTTCGGTCTCTTTATCCATTTCTATTCTTGTTAATTTTACTTAGAAAAAGGTATTCCTTGGGGGCTTTGAACTACTATTACAGAACTGTAGTTCAATCACTTGCGAGCATTTTATGGGAAGTTTGACAAGCACTATGCCCTTCTTGTCAACAGATTCTCTGCGGTTGTTCATTACCTTTTGGTAATAGACTATAAACGAACGCATTAGAAACAAAAAAACGTTTTTTAATCGTACGTTTAAAAAACACCTATTTCGAACTTATACAAGACATACTCAAAGAGCTAAAAATAAGAAGATTTTAACTGATTACATATATTGCATATACTTCTGAAATTCAATGCAATATACTTATCATTATTTATTATTAGGAACATTTTTCTATCAAACATTTTGCCATTACAAAAAACGTCTTTATCTTTGCGTTCATTAAACGTACGTTTTTTAAACAGCATATCATCTTATATATCAACCATTTACAACTCACCCTTCACATTTCCCTCCAAAATTCCCTTATTTCTCCCACACTTTTTATACTTTCGCATTTTTTAACCAGAATAAAAAACAGTTAAACGAACGAAGAATTACACAAATGAAAGAACTCAAAAAAAGAAGCATCTCAACAGTAACGAGCAGAGAAGCATGTCGTATCAATCTGATACACAGAAGATAAGAACAACGAAAGTAAAGGAACACAGCTCCATAGTGGACGAAAAGCTATTGGCAGAACGGGTTTACTACGGAGACCAGACCCATGTTTATGTAGGTTACTTAAGAGCCTTTAAATCAGGCTATTTTGAAGGAACAAATATCAAGAAAATTACAGATATAGCCAAACTATTCGTTGCTTCCGAAAACTTCACAAAGAGAGCCAGAGGAGAGCAAAAGCCTTTGACTTACAGTACGATAATTACCGAATTGGAGAAGGTATGGGCCATCATAAAACGGGAAGACACCACACTGATTGACCCATACGGATATGATGTAAGGATAAATCACTGATAGTTCAGTACCTGGAAAGGCAGTAATTTTGCCGCCGTCAGCAACCGGACAGAAGGGCTACACCTTTCTTGTCGGATGGTGTAGCCTCAACAAGGCAAGGGCGTAGCCATCCGTACTGAAAGGAGTAGCCCTTTTTCATTGTTGATTATCATACATTTACTAACCCTAAAAACATAAAAAATGAGAAAAGAAAAAACTGAATTTGAGGAGAAATTTGTATCCAAAACAGAAAAAGCAAAAAAGCTATGGGAAAAACGGATTACGGAAAACACGACATTGAGCATGGAGTCTGTACAATGGATGGCACAACGCATAAATTCCCTATTGGAATACATGCGATACGGATATGCATTGATAGCCTACCGAAAGCAGGACGGCAGCTTCTACATGGGAAGAGGAACCCTTGTTTCCTACGAAAGCGACTTCAAAAAGAAACATGACATGACAAGCATTAAAGCTCACGTAGCCTATTGGGACGCGGAACAACAAGGCTGGCGGACTTTTCTGATTGAGAACTTTATGGAATGGAGACCGATAGTAAACTAACAAAAAAACACCAATATCAAAAGCTATGGAGGCTTATTTACTACATGATGCCAATGCCGGCAGCAACCTAAAATTAATGATTATGATACAAGAAGAAGGTATGAAAGGATATGGCATTTACTGGACAGTGCTCGAATTCCTCAGATTGCAGAATGAATATAAAGCCAGCCTGAAAGTGATTCCCATACTGGCACAAAAAGCAAGGGTGACAACCGCCACACTGAAGCGAATCATCTATGACTATGCGCTGTTCGAGGTGAACGAGACAAGCTTCTCATCCCCCGGACTAAGCCGCCGCATGGAGCCATGGGACGCCCAACAAGAAGCTAAAAAGGAGGCCGGACGTCGCGGTGGACTGGTTAACCAGCAGAGAATCAGGGATGCCAAAACAAGCAGCGCTTTAGCAAATAAACTAAATAAAGAGAATAAAGAAAACCCCTCTCTATCTCCCCAAGGAGAGACGGGAAGAAGGAAGGAGGAGATTCTTCTGACTCCACCGGAGTACACGCTCAACAGACAGACGCATAATTACCAAGGCCTGATGGAAGAGCTGGCAAGGCAGAAAGTAACCGACATCCACGATTTGAATGCCATCTTGAGACTGACAGATTTTGGAAAACTGGGAGGGAAAATCTGGAAAATCCTATATGAGTTGAACAGCTCACCCCAACTGAAAGCCCGCATCGTGATGCCCGGAAAGTACATACTAAAATTACTCAGGGGTTAGATTTAATAAAAGAAATATATCTGATATCTCTGGAAAAATCTAACGAATGAGGGAAAATAATGATGGCGGCACTGGTGTTCAATGACTTATGAGGACTTTTGATGAAAGCCTCGCCGATGTAAAAGTGCAAGGAAATAAAAGGTAATGAGGGCGGACGGTTTCTTATTCATTACCCGATAACGAGGTAAGTATATAGGTCGTTGGAGTTTATTTCTACTCTCTGCCACATTCTGCATAACAATGTACAACTCACTGATAACTAATTTTGTAACCAAAAATAATTGGATTATGCGAAGTACATTTAAGGTGCTGTTCTACGTGAACGGAAGCAAGGAGAAAAACGGTATTGTTCCCATTATGGGACGAGTTACAATCAATGGCTCGGTGGCACAATTCAGTTGTAAGCTGACCGTTGCAAAAACAATGTGGGATGCCAAAGGTAATCGGGCAAAAGGCAAGAGCAAGGAGGCACGGGACATCAATTTGGCTTTGGATAACATCAAGGCTCAAATCATCAAGCATTATCAGCGCATTTCGGATAGAGAAGCGTTTGTAACTGCCGAAATGGTACGTAACGCCTATCAAGGAATAGGAACGGAGTATGAAACACTGCTCGGTGCATTTGATAAAGACAACGATAGTTTCAAGAAGCGTATTGACATAGACCGTGCAGCAAGTTCCTACAAGGTGCGTGTAAGGTCAAGAAACCATTTGGCTGCATTCATTAAGAAATGTTACAAGCGTAGTGATATTTCTATGCTTGAACTTACTCCCGACTTCATCAAGGAGTATGAAATCTATCTCTCTACCGATGCGGGGTTGCATAATGGCAGTGTATGGTCGCATTGTATGTGGCTGAAAACAATCGTGTCAAAGGCTCATTACAACGGACTGACACCGAGAAATCCATTCGCCCAGTATCGGGTAAATCAGAACATCAAGGAGCGACAATATCTTACAGAAGAAGAAATCAAGGCTGTAATGACACACGAGTTTGCGGATAAGAAGTTGGCTTATATCCGAGACTTGTTCGTGTTTGCAAGTTTCACAGCCTTGTCATTCGTGGATATTAAGGAACTGACCACTGATGATATTGTAGAGATAAACGGTGAGAAATGGATTCTATCCAAGCGACACAAAACAAAGGTCAATTTTCAAGTAAAGTTGTTGGATATTCCATTACAGATAATCAAGCGGTATGAGAGATTCCAAGAGGATAAACTCGTGTTCCCTAATCTCAACTATTGGAACATCTGTAAACCGCTGAAAAAGATGATAAAAGAGTGCGGAATTTCAAAGGATATTTCATTCCACTCAAGTCGCCATGGATTTGCTACGCTTGCTCTGAGCAAGGGTGTTCCCATTGAGAGTGTAAGCCGAGTACTGGGGCATACGAACATTACCACAACACAAAAATATGCGAAGATAACCACCGAGAAAATCGACAAGGATTTGACGATGTTCGGCAATAGGCTTAATCAGTCGTTTAGTGAAATCTCAATAGCAATGTAACTATGGAACGGGCAATTATAACAATAAGTGAAAGCGGCAGAGTGAATATTCCAAGCGATAATGTTTGGATGTCTGAAATGGAATTGGTGGAGTTGTTCGGGGTGATAGCCCCAACACTCCGAGCCGCCATCAAAGCAATATACAAGAGTGGAACGATTTGCCCCGTAAGCACCCGACGATGTGATTTGGTTATGCCTAAAAGTTGGGCTACATTCTACAATCTTGAGGTGGTTATTGTACTGGCGTTTAGGCTGAACACCTATGAGGCAAGCTTGATAAGACAAATAGTCTTGGAAAATTTGTGCCAGCGAAAAGAGAGTGGGATTAGCATACTACTATCGTTGGGGAGTATCGGGCATCATACCACACCCAAAGGTCAGTGCTAAGATGAAAATGTGTGCTATAACAATAGATACGCTACATTAGCTTACTGGATTTTTACGCTTGTTGGGACGGGTGGTCCCGCCCTTTGGCACAGGCCGTTCCCCGACCGATGAGTTTAAAAGCGTAAAATAATCTGCGATATATTTTGATTCTCCATGATTTATCAAATAACAGTTTTCTTATTTCGATGTTTTATGAATTTAAGATACTTGTAATTACGTGGAAGAATTTCTTCGTTTGACTCCCAGAATTTTTCACTCACATCGGGCTGGATCGGAACAAGGTGCTTGACAGACTTGAGTTTTTGCATCGGAGTCTTGCCGTTCAGTGAGGAATGTGGTCGTTTCTTATTGTAGAACTCCTGCCATTCCATAGCCATCACATTCAAATCAAGTGTCTTGTCCGACAAATCTATAAGATTCCAAAACTCTGTCTTATCGGTCTGCTGAGACCTTTCAACTTTGCCATTCAAATGCGGAGTCCTTGGTTTGATTGGTCTGAATTTGATAAAATGGTCATGCAGTTCATATTGGAAGTCATAATTGAAAAATTCTGTTCCCCAATCAGTTTGTATCCGCTGAACGGGAAAAGGAAAAGTGTTCAGTATCTCTCCTAAAAAATGAATTGTACTTTCCGCTTTTTTATTGGGATATACACGAATGGTTCTCAAACGGGTACAATCATCTATGGCCGTGAACTGGTATGCTCCGTTTCGTACTTTCATTACATCCAGCTGAACCCTTTCCCCGGGAATTTCTTTACTATATCGGATATAGTCTGACTTTTTACGCCGTTTCACAACAGCTCTGACCTGATGCTTTTTCAACACACGCCACACCGTCATGGCTGAGAGCTTTATTCTCTTCCTAAGTAGATAGTTGGCAATCCGTTGCGCTCCCCATCTTCTCGTCTCACGCAGATTAAGGATAATGGTTTCAATTTCAGGTGTTATCTTCATATTGGCAAGTCTTGATGGACGTTTAGACTTGTCGGACAATTCCGACTTGCCTTCTTCTTTCCCGCGATTTATCCAACGGTATAACGTGGAACGGGCAATCCCGCACCGAAGGGCACTTTTTGTCACAGAACCCGTTTCGGCGTATAGCTCAAGCCATTTTTGGCGCATCCGTATTTTCCGTATATCTTCTTTCATGCTACGAAGATACAGATTTTGGATTTGCCTATGAAAAGAAAAAGTGTAGCGTATCTATTGATATTTTACAGATAATGTAAAGGGTGTTTCTGGTAAGAATAAGCCCGATTTTGTAGCCATTCAAAATGAGTTTGAGAACCTTAAAAAGTTGACAGCATCACTTATACCGATGATTGAGGAGTCCAAAGTTCTCCATAGAGAGAATGACTATAATTTCAATTTAAACTTCAATTCCAAACTTGATTGGTTTGTGATTACACTCAATACTATTTTCATCGCATTCTTAGCGTCTGCATATTACTTTGAGTTGCAGCGAAACAAGGATGAAGAGGATGATTCTCTCAAATATCGTTACATCAAGATGAAAGGCGATGCTTCGGCAGAGCAGATAGCCAGTTTGGAGGACATCTTTGAACTCAACCGAGATAATCAAAAGATTGAGCAGATGCGTGAAGATGTGGAGTCTTACGAAGAGGCTGTCCGCAAACAAGCCGCTCTTGCCGAGCAAGCACGATTGAAAGAGCAGGCTGCAAAGGAACAAGAATCCAAAGCCAAGTCCATTAAGAACAAGCAGGATAATAGTAAGATTAAACAAAATAAATCAAAACCCTGATTGTGATATGGCAACAGTAAAGATTAAGTTCCGACCATCAACGGTTGATGGCGGACAAGGCTCAATTTTCTATCAAGTTATCCATAATCGTGTAGCCCGTCAGCAAAAGACGGGCTACCGTCTCTACGGCTATGAGTGGAACAGCCACTCTTCGGAGGTGGTGTTACCCAAGTTCAACGAGAGCAGAAAACGCCACCTATCGGAGATTGGCGACAAAATCCGAATGGATGTCAAGCATTTCCAAAAGGTCATCGCTGATTTTGAGCATAGCGGTTGTGATTATACCTCAGATGATGTGATAGCGGAATTTGCATCGGACAACCCCGAAAATTTTCTCTTCCCATTTATGGAGGGCGTTATTGCCAATCTGAAAGCATTGGGTAAAATCCGCACATCGGAAACATATGCCGCAGCCCTATGTAGTTTCAGACGCTTCCGCGAGGACAAGGATGTGCCATTGGACGATATGGATTCCGATATGATGATGGCATACGAAGCATATTTGAAAAATAATGGAGTAAGTCCTAACTCTTCATCATTCTATATGCGTAATCTCAGAGCGGTATATAACCGTGCCGTAGAAAAGGAATTGACCTCACAGCGATTTCCATTCAAGCACGTCTATACGGGAGTGGATAAGACCGTCAAGCGAGCCGTATCTCTGAAAGTCATCAAGCGAATCAAGGAAATGGATTTTTCGATGAATCCGACCTTTGATTTTGCCAGAGATATGTTTCTCATCAGTTTCTATACCCGAGGTATGTCATTCGTGGATATGGCGTACCTGCGAAAAAAGGATTTGCAGAATGGTGTGCTTTCCTATCGCAGACGCAAGACGGGACAGCAACTCTTCATCAAATGGGAGAAGTGTATGCAGGAGATTGTGGATAAGTACGACACTTCACAATCCAACTACTTGTTGCCCATCATCAAACCATTCAACGATATTGAAGAACGCAAGCAATATATCTATGCAGCCCATAACATCAACCGTTGCCTGAAAATCATCGGCAAGGATTTGGGATTATCGGTTTCGCTAACCCTGTATGTTGCCCGGCACGCTTGGGCGAGCATTGCCAAGAGCAAGAATGTACCGCTCTCGGTAATCAGTGAAGGTATGGGACACGACTCGGAAGCCACCACACGTATCTACCTTGCATCATTGGACACCGTAGCAATCGACAAGGCGAACCGTATGATATTGAAATCTCTATGAGTGAAGGATTGTTGAGCGAATGAAAGGTCTCTTTGGAAGAGAAATTATCTCTTTGGAAGAGAAATGATTACCGATGCAAAATTACACATTTTTCGGCAAATAGCACCAAATTACACTAAAAAATGTTACGCAAGATTTTGATTTTGTTTGGGCTAAAGGCGGATTGTTGAGCGAACTACATTGAGCCTATTCGAATAACCTGCTCGTAATCAATGAGGATATACCGCATAAATCACTCTTCCAAAGAGAAGTGACCTATTATTTCGATTTATGCGCATTAAGAAATATTGTATAACGCTGATTCTCTTGCTGTTTGGTGTAGGTATTGCGCATTCGCAAGAGAGGCACACGGAAATCTGTATTGACTTCCGTGTGAACAGTACTGTCATAGACTCCGCCTATTCGGACAATGCCGTCCGTATGCAGGAGATGGTGGAGTTCCTACGAACTATCCGACAAGACAGTACAATCAATATCATTGAAGTGTCCTTCTGCGGAGCAGCTTCTCCCGAAGGCAGTTATCAACTCAACCGCAAGTTGGCACAAGGACGTCTCTCGGCACTTGAAAAGTTCATCCGTAGTGAGGTGGATATTCCCGACAGCCTTATTACCCATAATGACAGTTACATACCGTGGGATTACCTCAAATCACAGATTGAGGATTCGGGACTTATCCGCAAGGATGAAGTAATTGCCATCTTGGAGGAAGAATCCCGATTGGTGGACTATCATCACCCGAATACACATATCGACAACCGTATCGTGAAATTGAGAGCATTGGACGGTGGTAAGGTATGGCAGCAGATGAACAGACTCTTCTTCGAGCAGATGCGAAATGCCTGTGCGGTATTCGTAACCTACAAGAAGGAGTTACCACCTGTACAAGTGCCTGTAATCGCGCCTGATACCATTACAATAGAGCCAATAGTTGAAGTTGTGGAAATTGTATCAGATACGACAGCGATTATAGAAACAGTTATCCCCGAAATAGAGGGATGGAACCGCAAACTCCATTTGAAGACCAATGCCATAGGCTTGGGGATGGCTATCGCCAATGTTGCTGCAGAAGTTGACTTGGCAAAACATTGGTCGTTTACGCTCCCTGTCTATTACTCTGCTTGGGACTACTTCAAATCAACCATCAAGTTCCGCACCTTCGCCGTACAGCCTGAGTTCCGCTATTGGCTGTCGGAAGAGAATGACGGATTCTTCGCAGGAGCACACTTCGGCTTGGCATACTACAATTTTGCTTTTGATGGCGATTACCGCTACCAAGACCATAACCGTGAGACACCTGCCATCGGTGGCGGTGTGAGCATCGGTTATCGTCTGCCCATCAGCAAGAACAACCGTTGGAGGGTGGAGTTCTCTCTCGGAGCAGGTGTCTATTCCCGTCACTACGACAAGTTCCACAACACTCCACGCACAAAAGACGGTCTGATGATAGAGAGCATCAAGAAGACCTACTGGGGTATCGACCAAGCAGCGGTATCGTTCTCCTATTCGTTTGACTTAAAGAAGAAAGGAGGCAAGCGATGAGAAAGATTCTATACCTTATTATATGCCTGCCGATATTGCTTCTTTCGGCTTGTGATGTTCACGAATGGCCTGAAACACCGGAGTTTGTAAAAATGCATCTTCGCCTGAACTATGAAACGGATATGACCGAATGGGAACATCTGTACGATGGTGCAGAGGTCATTGAGCAGGGATATGGCGAGACATACGACAATCATCGTGATTATGGAAAGATACGCTACATCGTCCGCACCTATCCCGTATCGGAGAAAATGCGTACCACATCGGACTATACACAGGAGTTCGTATTCACGAAAGATATATCAGAGGGTTATGACCATGAAGTCACGCTCGACCTCTTGCCCGGCAGCTACAATGTGATGGTATGGTCAGACTTGGTACAGACAAGCGGAGACAGCCATTTCCACAATGCCGACAACTTTGCGGAAATCAGACTGCAAGGCGACCACAAGGGCAACAATGACTATCGTGACGCTTTCAGAGGTTCAAACAACATTTCCCTCGTAGCGGATATTATGGAGCATTTGCCCGATACATTGGATATTGCGATGCAGCGTCCTCTTGCCAAATTTGAGTTCGTAACAAACGATGTGGTGGAGTTTATAGACAAGGAATCTGTACGTGTCGCTTCGAAAGCCAACGGAAACAAGGCTGCATCAACAGATGATACCCCGACAAGAGCCGTAAACATCGAGGATTACAAGGTGGTGTTCTACTATGTAGGATTTATGCCCGATGCTTACAGTATGAATACCGACAAGCCTGTGGACTCCTCTACGGGAGTGATGTTTGAATCCACATTGAGAAAGCTCTCCGAATCGGAGGCAACGATGGGATTTGACTATGTGTTTGTGAACGGCAAGAAGTCGGCTGTAACCGTGCAGATAGGTATCTATGACAATGAGGGTACACAACTCTCCTTGACCGAGCCGATAGAGGTACCGCTCAAACGTAGCCACCATACCATAATGACAGGTATGTTCCTTATGTCGGAGGCTTCGGGAGGTGTAACCATCAATCCCGACTTTGACGGAGACCATAACCTTATTTTCCCATAACAGATAGACATAATGAAGAATCTACTACATAACATACAGATATTGGCGATGCTTGCCTTAACTATGATAGGCATACAATCCTGTTCGGATGAATTGCACGATGTGGGCGATGTTCAGGTGAGTTTCACTGCCACGCTCCCAACGGACACCCGTACCCGTTCATTCGGCAAGGCTGAACAGGTGAATACCCTTGTGGTGGGCATATTCAAAAAGGGTGTTGCCGATATGCATACCAACAGCGGTGGCAGTTGGAACTATTATGAAATAGACCGCCAATCGTTCCCGATAAACGGCACTTCGGTTAATGTGCAGCTAACATTGGCTCAGGAACAGACATATAGTTTTGTCTTTTGGGCGTATGATAACAATCAGAACATCTACAATATAGATGATCTGACCGCCATTGAAATGAATACTCTGCCCAATCCGATTACATTCTCTGAGGCAGAAGCCGCAGACGCTTTTTTTGCCACGATGGAAGATATTACCATTACAGGGGATTGCAGTTATCCCGTTGAACTTGTCCGTCCATTGGCTCAAATCAATGTGGGTACTACAGGAACACCAATGCAAGCAACATTTACTGCAAGTGATGCTCCAAAGACATTCCACCCATTCACAAATACCGTAAGTGGAGCAGCCGAACTTACTTGGAATTTCAGCGAGACCACAACCGAGACATTCTCGGCTGACGGCACAGAATATAACTACCTCGCTATGGGATATGTGTTTGCTCCGACCACAGCCACAAATATTTCTGCCGAACTGACTTTGACTGATGGCAATAACAGCAAAACGGTAGAATTTCCACAGGTGGAGATAGAGGCAAACCAAAGAAGCAACATCGCAGGAAATTTCACACCAACAGAATAAGAGATTTTCAATATAAGTATAACCCTAATAACGAGTTAAAAGCCGAACAAAAAAGAATAAACAAACTAACACCGCAAAGGTGAGGAACAGTTCCGAGACCTTTACCCTGCATCAGCAGGCAACGACAGATTGATGATAATACTCGGTTCTGCCTATGCAGAGCAGCCCTCGACAATGGGTGCGACATTCACAAGGGATGTGGCAAACATTAAGAAACAAGAAAATCAAAATAACTATTTGTATAACAATTAAATTTTTCAAAGATGAACAAGAAATTATTCTTAGGTATGTTCGCAGCAGCAGGTATGTTGCTCGCAACATCGTGTTCGAATGACGAACTGGATGTGGTTCAGTCAGGAAATGAGGCGCAGGTGACGTTCTCGCTTGCTGCCGAAGGTGGCATCGCTACCCGTGCTATCAGTGATGGTACAGGTGCAAAGAAGTTGGTATATGCAGTTTATAATGCCAATGGTGAACTCATTAAAACAATTGCAAATGCAGATGTAAATGGACAGATTGTTGATAATAGTGCTTTCGACAATGGCCTTACTGAAAATGTAACCATTACATTGGCTAAAGGTCAGCAATATACAGTGGCTTTTTGGGCTCAGGATCCAAAATGTACGGCTTATACAACAACTGATTTGGAGAATGTTGAGGTTGATTATGCAGGTCTTAACAATGATGAAACTCGCGATGCATTCTTTAAGGCTGAGACATTTACAGTAACAGGTAATACTGAGATTAATGTTGTACTGAAGCGTCCTTTTGCTCAAATCAATGTAGGTGTTTACCAGACTGATTGGAATGCAGCTGTTGCTTCAGGAATTGAGATAGAAAAATCAAAGGTAACTATTGAAAAAGCCGCAACATCTATCAATTTGCTTACAGGTGAAGTTGAGGGTGAAGAAACTGTAGAGTATGGTTTTGCTACCATCCCTACTCAGTTCACTACTCCTGAAACATTGGATGTTGATTTGGATAAGGATGGAACAAAAGAAAAATATGTGTACCTTTCAATGAGTTACATCTTGGCCAATGATGCTACTACAGGTTACGCAAAGGCTACATTAGAAGATTTGGACTTTACTTTTGCTCCTAAAAGTGGTAATAATATCAACTTTAGCGAAGGTCTTAACGCTGTTCCAGTTCAGCGTAACTGGCGCACTAATATCATTGGTAAAATTTTGACAGGTGATGTTACATTCAATATCACAATCGACCCGATTTATGATGGTGAATACAATAATGGTAAAGCACAGCCTGTAAATATCAATGGTGTATATTATGCAACCATCCAAGATGCTGTCAATAATGTTAAAGATGGTGAAGTAATCAAGGTGGCAACCGGCACATACACCGAAGTTGTTAAAGTTACGGGTGGCAAGAACTTTACCCTTGAAGCAGCAGGTCCTAATGTTGTTATCGCTGCTCTTGATCACCAATCAAACGGTACTCCTTCAACAGTTAAGGTGAAAGGTATTACTTTTGACAATTCTGTCACTACGGCAGGTTGGTTCACGGGAACAGCACAAAATATTGCACCTTGTGTTGGTGCTTGGGGAGGTAATCTTACTTTCGAAGATTGTGCATTTATTGTTGCAGGAACTTCAGGTAAGGAAACAGGTGTGATGACTTGGTGGACAACTGAAAATAATGTTATGTCCCTGTCGTTCAATAATTGTACTTTTGAAGGAAAAGATGACCACGCAAATGCACGTGCTATGCAAATTTATGGCTATGTTAATATGGAAGTTAACAATTGTAGTTTCAATACCAAGAAGGATTATACTCTGAAGTATGTTGCTCAAAATGGGAATATAGCCACGTTCTCAAATAATATTGTGAATAATTCTGAGAACTTTGTTGAGTTGGGTTCAAGTGCTTATCCTGGTACCAACTATACTGCAAACATTAACAACAATACTCTCGGAAACGGTGTAAATACTCATATTATTGCTAACAACGAGAATCAAACCGTAAATGTAGACGGTAATGTTTCAGTAATAGCAGAGGGAGTTGTCAAAGATGCCAATGGCAATTATATTGCTTCAAGCAACGAAGGTATTACAAATGCAATTTCTGACGGAGCGACTACAATAAATTTGACACAAGGTAACTATGTAATACCATCATCAGCAAAAGGAAAGACTTTGACAATTATAGGTACTGGTACTCCTGAAGATGTAAAAGTCGCTGTAACTAAAGTTGGTACAGGTGGTGAAAACTGCGACTATGCTTTCGATGGTTCTACAGTCACTTTCGAAAGCATTACTATTACAACAAACAGCTCAACTTATATTGGCTATGCTCGTTGTAACGGCACTTACAAGAATTGTGTAATCAATGGTACATACACTCTCTATGGTGATAGCAAGTTTGAGAATTGTGCGTTCAATGTATCTAGTGACGTTTACAATATTTGGACTTGGGGTGCAAAAAATATAGAATTTGACAGATGTACATTTAACTCAGATGGTAAAGCACTCCTTCTTTACCAAGAAGGAACTAACACTGTTAATTTGACTGTAAAAAGTTGCATTTTTAACGATAATGGAGGTTTAACAAGCAAGAAAGCCGCTATTGAAATAGGTGATGCTCCATATGGCGCAACTCCAACATACAATGTGACAGTCTCTGGAACAACTGTCAATGGTTATGAGATTAATAATGAGGGTATCAATACAGGAACTACTCTTTGGGGAAATAAAAACTCAATGCCAGCAGAAAGATTGAATGTAACAGTTGATGGTGTAATTGTTTATTAAAAGCAACTATTAGAGCCTATCTAACTAGATTTTAAACCTCTGAGAATTGCATATTTGAAAAGTTCTCAGATAGCTACCCAAATAATATGAGCCTGTCCACGACTTGCTAGACAGGCTCATAATGAGACTCTATCATTCCCTTTGATAGATTATTTACATATAAGACGTCATAAGTGTCCACTAAAAAATCGAAATAGTTCTTTGAAATGATTGATATTTAATTTGTTATGCAATTTTTGTGAGCGAACGGATTTGAATTTACTTTTGCAGTCTAAATCAGACAGTTATGCTTAAAGACAAATACGTTTTCGCTCAATTAGTTCAGTTTTTAGACCGAAGTAAGTTCAATCGCATTGTAGCTAAGTATTTGGTAGACAAATATATAAATTTCTTCACCTGCTGGAACCAACTGCTTGTAATGATGTTCGGACAACTCGCAAAATGTGAAAGTTTACGCGACTTAATCGTTGCGCTCGAAGCTCATTGGAGGAAACTGTATCACTTAGGCATGGGCAAGTCCGTAACCAGAAGCAATCTTGCCAAAGCGAACGAACAACGTGACTACAGAATCTTCGAAGATTTTGCCTATCATCTGGTAGCAGAAGCACGTTCCAAAAGTACTGAAAAGATATTCGGTTTTGATGGTCATGTTTATGCTTTTGACTCAACCACGATAGACCTTTGTCTTGAAGTGTTCGAGTGGGCTAAGTTCCGAAAGCACAAAGGCGGAATCAAGGTTCATACGCTTTATGATATTGAAGCACAGTTACCTGCATTCTTCCATATCACTACAGCATCTATGCACGATATTATGGCAATGCCTGAGATCCCATACGAGAAAGGCGCTTACTATATCTTTGACAGAGGTTATAATGACTTCGCCAATTTGTTCAACATCGAACAGATAGAAGCTACCTTTGTAGTGCGTGCCAAAAAGAACCTTAAGTGCAAGCAAATCTCTTGGAAACGGAGACTTCCGAAGAACGTATTATCGGACTGTATCATTGAGTTTACCGTTTATAAAAGTTCTAAAGATTATCCAATTCCGCTGAGAAGAGTCGTTTATCACGATGAAGAACAAGATCGTGAGTTCGTATTTCTAACAAACGATTTTGAACTTCCTGCACTTGTAGTAGCTGAACTTTATCGCAACCGATGGAGTGTAGAATTGTTCTTTAAATGGCTCAAACAGCACCTCAAAATCAAGAGGTTTTGGGGTACAAGTGAGAATGCTGTAAGAATACAAATCTATTGTGCCATAATCACTTACTGCCTGGTGGTAATTATAAAGCACGATATGAAACTCGAAAGGTCAGTTTATGAAATCCTGCAAATAATCGGAATCTCACTTACTGATAAAACTCATTTGAGAGACCTCTTCGACAAATCAAATATCAACAATGTCAATGAACGATTCGGTTCTAGTGAACCAAGTTTATTTAATTTTTAATCGTCCATTTTTTTAGTGGACACTAGTGATAAGACGTTAGTCGAGACCTGCCGTTCGTGAGAATAGCAGGTCTCATTTTCTGTAATAGTCAAGACTTGTTCTAACATTTGTTTTACTATCGGACAAAAAAACTGTCAGATGTTTGTTGCGAAATTACACAACTTTCTTCATCCTCACAACCGAATGAGATTTTATCATGCTCATTCGGTTTTATGATTTCCAGATTTTGCAGTTGATACTTTCTTGCCACAGCGATTCCTTCGATAAAAGTTTGCATGGGCGTTTTTCCGAAACAGTACTTTCCAGAGTGTGTTCTTTGGGTATTGTAGGAGTTCATCCACGCATCAAGGTCTGCTTGCAGTTGTTCGATAGAGTTATAGATTTTCTTTCTGAATGCAATAGCATAGAACTCATTCTGCACGGTTCTGTTAAATCGCTCACATATACCGTTTGTCTGAGGGCTTTTCGCTTTAATCTTGGAATGATCAATGTCTTCCACAGCCAAATACAGTTCATTCTCATGATTTTCTCTATTTCCGCAGTATTCCGTTCCTCTATCTGTTAGCATACGCATCAGTTTCAAGTCATGCTGCTCGAAAAAAGGAATAACCCTATCGTTAAGCATATCGGCAGCGACAAGCGCATTCTTTCTGTCATACAGCTTGGCAAATCCGATTTTGGAGTAAGTATCAATGACGGTCTGCTGATAAATGTGTCCCACACCTTTGATATATCCTACATAATAAGTGTCTTGGGCAACAAGAAAACCGGGATAATAAGTTTCTATCTCTCCATGAGCCTGCTTTTCTTCTTTTGCTTTCTCCAATGCCGCCACTTGGTTCTCGTCGAGGACAATGCCCTCTTGTTCCACTTTGGCCGACAATGCTTTCAAGCGTTTCTGGAAGGTCTCCATATCGTTCCGTAGCCAAATGGAACGCACTCCGCCTGGCGAAATAAGAATACCTTTCTTACGCAGTTCATTGGATACACGAACTTGCCCCAATGCAGGATTGTCTATCGCCATCTGTACGACTGCCTGCTCAATGTGTTCTTCCACACGGTTCTTTATGACAGGCTTGCGGCGGGAAATCTCCTGCAAGGCGACTTCACCGCCTTGTTCATACAACTCTTTGAAACGATAAAAACTGTCACGGCTGTAGCCCATAATCTTACAAGCACGTGATACGTTTCCTAACTGTTGGGAGAGTTCAAGCAATCCCAGTTTGTTCTTGATGACCTTTTCTGATGTTGTCATAACTCAATCTGTTTTCTGTTACAAATTTATTCTTTTTATACGTAACTGTCAGATTAAGTCTTGACTAATTCACATTTATCATTGACAACACCGAGGTTTTCACTCAATGTCTTTGTAAGTTCCTGAATCTTACGTTCTGTGTACTTACAATTAGTACCTGTAGCATTCTCAACAAGAGCCTTAATTTCCTGAACTAAAGCGGTGTTGTCCACATTAGGAACAGCCGAATTACCCTCATTCGGTTGAAACTTTTGCAATTCAATTACTGCGGTTTCTATTCTTTCCAAGCATCCGTAGATGCCTTCCATAAACGACTCATTGTCGTTGATGTTGAAATTTTTATTACTCATATCAATTTGTTTTAAGTGTGAAAAATTTGTTTGCTTAGAATCTTATTCCTCGATTCTTTTTTCGCTCTTTCTTCTTTTGTTTCTGCCAAGAAGGTGGTTGTTCATCCTCAGGTGGAGCATCTGGAACATTCAGCAAGCCCAATCCATTGCTCTCAATAAGGCTATCTGTAACGCTGTAATTATGCTCTACCTCTTGCCTTACCGGTTGCTGTTTAGGCTCAATTTCTGTCTGTGCTTGCGGCTTATTCCATATCAATTGTGCGTTAAGTTTTGAATAACTGAACTGCCTGCTCACATCGGAAGCCTTGAAAGTGTAGCCATCTTTGGTGAAACTCAATCCCTCATTCTTACCCGTTCTTCGGTTAATCTTGAAGGTCATACCTATGCCTTGCTTTTGGAGTTGGTCGCCTAAGTCCCACCAAGTCCGACTCCGTTTCAATGCAGCCTTAACAGCATTGTGAATCTCGTACTTCACCCGTTCAGGATCGTGAAGTTTCTTTACATTGGTCTTGCTTTTATCCTCTGCGTAGGTCAATCCGTATTTGTCTTTTAGTTTCTTTGTTGCAATCTCGTTTCGCTTAAAATCGTTCTGCGAGGAGATTACTTTACCATCGTAGTTGATGCGATTATAGACCAAATGACAATGCGGATTGTCGGTGTTGTGATGCCTTACCAAGATGAATTGGGTATTCTTAATCCCCATAAGTTGCATATATTCCAATGCGATTTTAGCCATAAACTCATCGGTTAATCGTGATGCGTCTTCGGGCTTAAAGCTGAGTGCAATATGTCCTAACGGTTGCTTAATTTTCGGATTTAAGAGGCACTGGCAGTTGAAACTGTCAATCATTTCCTTGTTTGTTCCGAGCAGTACACCTTCAGACGAAATAATTTCTGCATTGTCTTTCCCCATCACATAGCGTATGCAGCCGCCAAAGGATTTTCCCTTCTTGATTTTGCCTATCATCTGCACCTCCTTTCTGTAGCCTTGTAGTCGTTTAATACCTCCTTCAACTTGGTCAGCAGTTCCATTACGACATTCTTTGTGCGATAGAATCCCGTCTGATGCGATAGCTTAGTAAGTTGATTAAGGTTATTTGCCATACCTGTAAGGTTACGGATTATGGCAGCATCCTCAGCCGAATGCTTGGCAACGATTCGGGCATCAAAGGCTGCATCTCTTATGTACTCGGCAAGTGTGCGATTGGCATTCTTGCTGCGGTGCCGTAGCTTCTCATAGTCGGGCTTTGAGAACTTCACTGTTACCGACTTTGTAAGTCGTTTCAGAGTGCTTACCTGTGGTCTGCCTCTGGGTTTTGTTTTTGTCTTATTCTTTACCATAGTTTTTACTTTTAATTTGATTTTCAATTGGGCTTTTCACAATCTGCGACCATCGGGAGCGGATTGCCTCCACCTTCAGGGTGGAGCGAGGTTTTTCGGGTGCAATGGCGGCTTGTCCGACATTTTTCGGCATCCCGAAAGATAACCTCGCTACACCCCAAGACTGAGGTCTTGCTGCTTTCACCGTCATTGACGGTTTTTGATGGTTCCGATTGCTTTTTCTAATTCGAATTGCTACTGTTCACTATCATAAGTGACCACAACCTAATGCTTCCATGATTCTCGCTTTCAAGATTGCGAGAAAGCTGGAATGCAGTTCTACTTACATCCCTTTCCAATGCTCGAAGTCCTCGGCATAGAGTTCAATGTGATGGCGAACGATGTTCTCCAATAGTCCTGACATACTTATTCTATCCTCACCAATTTTGCAGGCGAACTTATCAAGCATCTTTCGCAACTTGCCACTAATGAATACCGGCTTGCGGTCTTCAATCTTGTAAGGTCGTATAAAGGTGCTACGGTACTCCTCCAACGAGAGCTTGCGTTGCTTGCTGCTCACTCTGCGTTGGATGGGTGGTGTCGGTGGCTGTTCCTCTACTACATTGGTAGGTGGAACTTCATCTGTCATCTCTGTAACGGAAGGCACTGCTTCCGTTTGGGCTTGCTCCGCTACTGATGGTATAGGAAGTGGCTTGATGTTTTCAATAGAGAAATCCTCCAATGCGGCATCAATACTCTTCTTTCGACTCTCTTCTATTTGCGAGTTCTGCTCGGAGAAATCCAAACCTGTCATTTCCTGCAACTCTGTTTTACTTAAAGTCTGTTTTTTACTCATTTTTTGAATGGTTTTGAAAGTTAATACTATGGTCTTTGTGCACAATTATGACCGATTATCTGCTGCAAAGAAAATGTGCATACAATTCTGCCACAACTAATTAGATCTATGTAGGCAATTATGAATTGTATTGCATTTCGGGGTGATTTATAAGCAGTGCCGACTGCATAATTCTTCCCAAGTTGAACGGGTAATTATGGATTAGGACGAAATGCTTAATTGAGGAAATTAAGGGCTTAAATACGATAGCGGTTAGACGGACTGCCGAAGTGTCGGGAGTTGGTCTATCCGCTATACTGCTATCATAGAATCAGCGACTATCCGTTTCGGCTGTTCGGAGCATAAGTTTGACAGACGGATAGGCATCGGTCTGACAAACGACAATGCTACGGACAAGATCCGAGACGGATAATCGCTTGGGGATATCCTTATATCATATTGGTTACAATGTGATGTATGCTTAAAAATGTATCATCATATACATCTAAAAGTGCCACGAACTGTGCCACATACTGCAACAGGCTCACCTAATGATTGAGGTGTGATAACTTATCTATTACTTCGCACCAACAAAACGAATTTGCATATGAGGAAAGAGCCTATTTCGATGACTGATTATCGTGTCTATGATGAAACAATATGACAAGGAATGACACCTATTGTTAGTGCCATTGAAGTATGAAAATCTCTTCCTTATTTAACAGTGCAAAACAAGAAAACAAATGTAATAAATTAAAATAAAGCGTATGGATTTAATCATTTTTGAGCGAAAGGCATTCGAGGAATTTGCCACGAAGATTGAGCAGTTTATTCTGCGAGTATCAAACTCCCCCGTTGTCAAGAACGGGAAGAAAAAGACAAACAATTGGCTGGACCATCAGGATGTTTGTCAGAAGTTGAAGATAAGCAAGCGTACATTGCAGACCTTGCGAGATAACGGTACGCTTGCCTACACCAAAATCGGCAACCGCACATACTACCTACCCGAAGATGTGGAGAGAATTATTACGAAAGTAGAGGACAGGCGAAAAGAAGCCAAGTGGCGAGGCAGAGAGATTTAACCGAATAAAGCACTAAAACCTATTTGAACAATGTATCAAGAGATGAGAACAAAAGACGATGCGTGGATGCAATCCATTCACGAGAGTATCGACCAACTATCAGAAATTCTCGATAGTATGCCAAAAGACGGGACAACCTTACAAAACAATGATGAGTATCTATGCGACAAGGAGGTGGCGTATATGCTTAAAGTCAGCCGAAGGACATTGAGCGAATACCGAAGCAATGGCACATTGCCTTACTATGTCCTCGGTGGTAAAGTTCTATACAAGCGAAGTGAGATTGAGCAAGCATTGAAACGGGAATATAACGGCAAGCACTTGATGAATGGTAGCGGATAAATCTATCTATATTTTTGGAGGGAGTGAAATTTACCGCTTGCCCTATATTCATCTATTGCAAAATAATAGTGCCCCTATGGATAGCAATAAGAACAGCATACAAATGGGTTATCAATGTAAGAACCCGTTTGTATGCTGTCTGTTTATCTTTATCTACATTTTCGTCAGTCGTTCATTTCCGTTGCCGTCTGCATTTCTGAGTACAGACATTGAAAGGGGAAAGGTTTTCGGGCTGAATACTCTCCGCAGGAGGAAGATTCAGACCGAAACGGCTTGCCGCCCCGACCTTTCAACTTTCAAGGGCTGATGTACTACCTTCGCAGACGAGCAAAGGAAAGGGGCGAATGACGGAATCGGGAAACTCAGAAAATCGCAGATTGATGATAAACCAAATCAAATTTTATCCTGCAATAATGAAAAAAACACCACCTTTTTGCTCGTGCATAAAAAAGTTGTACCTTTGTTCCAAGATGAGTTGTACATCAATGCAAATCACGCAAGTATGTAGAAATCAGAACAGTTGCCAACTCATTACCTCGTTCTTGAACTTTCCGCATAAACTTTTTATTCTTAGCGGATTATGAGATTATTCCAAAAATAATACTTATCTTTGTGTTCAAAACAAAACACCCTAATCATTATGAATCTGAAAAAACTATTTTTTGCTTCTGCCCTGCTCTTTGCTGCATGCGGCACTATCCAGGCCCAGGAAGTCATTGCCCACCGTGGTTTCTGGACTACAGACGGTTCGGCTCAGAACTCCCTTGCCGCACTTGTAAAGGCTGATTCCATCCACTGCTACGGCTCCGAGTTCGACGTTTGGCTCACCACAGACAATCAGCTGGTTGTCAATCATGACGCCACCTTTAAAGGCGTGACTATGCAAGATGCCACAGCCAAGGTATGCACCGCCGTACAACTGGACAACGGCGAACAACTCCCTACCCTGCAACAGTATCTGGACAAGGCAAAAAGCCTGAAAACCCGCCTTATCCTCGAACTGAAAGCCCACAAGACCCCCGAACAGGAAACACGAGCCGTAGAGGGCATCGTAAAAATGATAAAGGACAAAGGGCTGGAGGACCGTACGGAATATATCACCTTCTCCCAACATGCCACCAAGGAGTTTATCCGTCTGGCACCCAAAGGCACCCCCGTCTACTACCTGACCGGTGACCTTACCCCCAAGGAGTTGAAAGCATGGGGTTGTGCCGGTCCCGACTATCACTTCAGTGTCTTCCAAAAACATCCTGAATGGATAAAGGAATGCCACGACCTCGGCATGAAAGTAAACGCCTGGACCGTAAACGAAGCCAAAGACATGGAATGGCTCATCAGCCAAGGAGTAGATTTCATTACAACCAATGAGCCGGTAGTGCTGGAAGAAATTTTAAAGAAAAAATAGCCGCTCCTTATACATTTAGAAACAAAAACCAAACAAACCGCTTCATTATGTCCGCAATGGAGCGGTTTCTTGTTTTCAAAAAGATAGCAATTAGTCTTATAAAAAATCTTTTTTCTTATTTTGAATCAAACTAAACTTTCACATGGATTACAATTTATATAAAAACAAAGCCATATGCTTTTAAATTGAAAGCCTGACAGTAGATATTCTCATTGAATGAAAGTTTCGCTAAAAAATAATAGAAAATAGATATGCTTTACAGTTAATTATAAAACAAAACGTCGTATATTTGCATCGAAATAAAACAAAAGGATATATTAACCAACCGATAAAGGACAAAATGACAAGAGCTATAAAATTCACCAAGATGCACGGTGCCGGAAACGACTACATTTATGTAGATACGACCCAATATCCTATCAGCCATCCGGAAGAACTTGCGAGGGCATGGAGTGCACCGCATACGGGAATTGGAAGTGACGGTCTGGTACTTATCGGTTCTTCGGACAAGGCCGATTTCAGCATGCGGATATTCAATGCCGACGGCTCGGAGGCCCGGATGTGCGGCAATGCAAGCCGCTGCATCGGAAAATATCTTTTTGACTACGGACTGACCTCCAAAACAGAAATCACACTCGATACACTGTCAGGTATAAGGATGCTAAACCTGCACTTGGCAGACGGAAAGGTCAACTCTGTAACCGTAGACATGGGCATACCTGCCGACGAACCGGCAGATTACGACGGCAAAGGAGCCAAACCGATGAAAGAACAGCCCATCGAAGTGGACGGAGAACGATATGTAGGGACCACCGTATCCATGGGAAACCCGCATCTGGTAATCTTTGTCAATGATATTGAAGCCATCGACCTTACAGTCATCGGTCCCAAACTGGAGAATCACCCCCTCTTCCCCGGACGCATCAATGTAGAATTTGCCCAGATATTGGGAGAAGGAAAAATAAGGATGCGTGTCTGGGAACGAGGCTCGGGCATCACCCAAGCCTGCGGAACCGGAGCTTGTGCCACCGCCGTGGCAGCCTTCCTCACCGGACGCGCAGGAAGGGAATCCATCATCATCATGGACGGAGGCTCACTCACCATCCGATGGGACATCGCCACCAGGCATGTACTGATGACGGGAGAAGCCACCAAAGTATTCGACGGCAAAATTGAATTAATTGACTAACCACCAACTATCAACCAAGAAAAGATTATGGCATTAGTAAACGAACATTTTTTAAAGCTACCGGGCAGTTATCTGTTTTCAGACATAGCCAAGAAGGTAAATACTTTCAGGATAACACATCCCAAGCAAGAGGTCATCCGTCTGGGTATCGGAGACGTTACCCGGCCACTGCCACCGGTCTGCATCGAAGCGATGCACAAGGCAGTGGAGGAGATGGCTGACGCACGGACATTCCGTGGATATGGTCCCGAGCAGGGATACGACTTCCTGATAGAAGCCATCCTCAAGCACGATTACCTTCCGCGAGGCATCCACTTCGGTCCTACGGAAATCTTCGTGAACGACGGAGCAAAGAGCGACACGGGAAACATCGGCGACATTCTCCGCCACGACAACAGCGTGGGAGTGACCGACCCGATTTATCCGGTCTATATAGACAGTAACGTGATGTGCGGACGTGCCGGAGTACTGGAGGAAAACGGCCAGTGGAGCAACGTCACCTACATGCCTTGTACCGCCGAGAACGACTTCATCCCGGAGATTCCGGACAAGCGCATCGACATCGTCTACCTCTGCTACCCCAACAACCCCACGGGCACCACCCTGACCAAGCCCGAGCTGAAGAAATGGGTGGACTATGCGCTCGCCAACGACACGCTGATTCTGTTCGATGCCGCCTACGAAGCCTTCATCCGCGAAGACGACGTGCCCCACTCCATCTATGAGATAAAGGGAGCGAAGAAATGCGCCATCGAGTTCCGCAGCTTCTCGAAGACTGCCGGATTCACGGGAGTACGCTGTGGCTACACCGTTGTGCCGAAAGAACTCACTGCCGCCACGCTGGAAGGCGAACGCATCCCG
>ERZ824598.1848-NODE-1848-length-24437-cov-5.367074_pt1 | contig 24437 bp, 26 predicted proteins | sample MGYA00519934_ERZ824598 | MGnify/ENA primary metagenome ERZ824598 (study PRJEB31778, sample SAMEA3449177) | human gut metagenome | biome: human gut; feature: human-associated habitat; material: faeces | place: United Kingdom | collected 2010/2012 ...
CCATTTAATCACCTCACGACAATGTACTTGCCTGTGCAACACTTGACAAGACACCGCTGCTACTTTTGATTAACATAATATTTAACAGTAATCCGTTAGCAGTTATTGCTAAATCAGTTGCGCTTCCAGCATATTTTAAAGTACCTGCATTAGTGATGCTCAGAGTGTAAGAGCCATTCGCAGTAATGTAGGCAGTAAATACGGTAGCATCGCCATTGCTTAACAGCCCTGCTAACGTCGACATATCCAGCGTGAAGTTACCTTGTACGTTATATACTGCCACAGATGAGGACGGATTATCAGTAGCACCGCTAATGCGAGGTGCATTATAACTTTCAAAGTTAAATTTCATTTTTTGGAAGGTTTGTTTTCCCGTCCAAGTGTTAGATTCCGACGTACTTACCCCACCGCCTCCGCTAACAGTGATAGTTACGTTGCCATTAGAATCGGGCTTGGTATTATTTACGCTTTTAATATAACCCGCGTCATTAGTAAATGATGATACGTCTGTAGGAATAGCTGACTGTACAAACTCCGTTGTCGCTATCTGAGTAGTGTTTGTTCCGGTAGCCGCAGTAGGTGCGGTCGGCGTACCACTCAGACGCGCCCCGCCGTTCCAGCCGTTGCCGTTGATGTTGCCGACTAGGACTGCTCCAGACTTTGTGCCTGTTAGGCATTTATAAAAGTTCCAGCTGGGGTCATATTCATAAAAATCTACAGAATCATGACCCGAATATCCAAAGTCTATAGCATGGTAATATGAATTAGCATCGCCCTCTCCACGGAATTTGCGACATTGGAAATAATTCGTTGCCCCTGTGCCTGTCTGGAAATTAGTCGCTGTGATGCCGCCAGTGACTGTGCCGCCCGTTAACGGCAGGTAATTACCTGTTGCGCCGCTACCCTGTTCACCCTTCTCGCCTTTCGCACCTTGCGGAATAGTAAAATTAAGCACCGCCGCCGATGCAGTACCGCTGTTGGTAACTGTTGCCGCTGTTCCTGCCGCACCAGTGGTAACAGTACCTACTTTAATTGTAGCTGCCGTACCTGCTGCACCTGTTGCACCTTTATCACCTTTAGGGCCTTGAATGTTGCCGCAGTCAATCCATTCTGTGCCAGACCACGCATAGAGGTTAACGCCTACCATATAAGCGTCACCCTCGTTTCCCTTAGGATGTGCAGCAATTAAAGCGGACAACGAATCATATCTGCCCTTAATGGTAACGCCTGTGCCTTGTTCGCCTTTGTCACCCTTCGGGCCTTGCGGGCCTGTCGCTCCCTGTGGGCCTCTCTCGCCTTGCGGGCCTGTCGCTCCCTGTGGGCCTTGCAAGCCACGCAGACCGCGTTCGCCTTGTGGGCCTTGTAAACCTGTGTCACCTTTAGGGCCTTGCTCACCACGCAAGCCTTGCAAACCTTGTGGCCCTTGCTCGCCACGCTCACCCTTAGCGCCTGTTGCGCCCTGTAAGCCTTGCTCGCCACGCTCGCCCTTTTCGCCGCGCTCACCTTTTACGTTTACCGGAGCGGGATTAGCAAGACCTGCTTTGTTCGTCCATGTCATTACACCGTCAGCATCTACGGACGGGATAAAGACGTTCACAGACTCGCTATACTCCTTAGCCTTATCAGCGTACCCTTTGGCGGCTTTCTCACTTATGGCGGCGTTCTGTGCGCTCTCAACAGCCTTGTCAATCTCAATTTCTGCGCTTGCCGCCTTGTCTGCGTACTCTTTCGCCTTGTCGGCGTAATCCTTTACGCTTGCCAACGTATCGACAAGAAATGTATTAGTCAGCCTTGTTTCTGAGCCTGTTGGGTTTTCTTCAAACTCGTTGCTACTGACCCGCACCGCCTTGTCACTCGTTGTTGCAATAACATCTCCTGCGTTTGCCTTGCCTACTACTGTAAGCTGAAACTGTCCCGATGTTCTCGCACATTCGTAGGGAACGATGCACTTGCCGTCTACGATAGCAACCTCATAGGTTTTGTTGTCCCTAGCGAACAGTGCATATTTGTCGATGCCGTCCCAATCATCGGAGAACGTGAACAGCAACTGTACGAAGTTCTTGCTACCCTCTGTTACGTATGCGTCTGATGTTCTTGTCAGCCGCATACCGTCAATTTCAAATTCTATCTGCATTGTTTCACCTCGCTTATTTATCGACAATGTTTGCAGTCATAGCGTTTATTGTTTTGCTCCACTCAAATTTGATGCCGTCAACAGTATCGTTGATTGTAGCACCTACGAATTTCAGCGTGTACTCTTTGCGCGGAGTTACTTCTACAACGCTACGCATATCGGTGTGTTCGGTTTCGCCGTCATCTTCTATGAAACTGTACGCCTCGCCATATCCCCATACTGTATTGTTAGCAGTATTGGTTACACTGCAACTGTACTGTACTTCTTCTCCCGGGGGAACGTCAGCATTATTCACTGTTGCTGTGAGCAGTAATTTAGTGATGCCAGCAGGAACAGCAAATGTTTCCGTGCCGTTGTCTTCAGTGGTAAACACCTTGCTGCCCTCGACGATGCTATACAATGCTACATTGGTTACGCCGTTAGCAACATAGGTTACAGTTACTTTAGTGCTGTCATTGCCATAAGCTACAACATAATCGCCTGTATGCTTATCAACGCCGCCAATTTCGATTTTGCCGTCAGCGTCCGTAGTTTTAGTTTCACCGTTGACTGTAACTGTATCGTTTGCCACCGATTTGCCGTCATACAATATGCGCAGATAGCAAGTAATGCTGGCGGGTTGAATCTCAATCGTAGTTACAACACCGTCAGTATAGTTGACTACCGCTTTGGTAGTCGGAGCAGTGCCATAAGCGAATATGTGCTCTTTTGAGCCGTTGCCGCTCATTTCGATTATTCCGTTTAAGTTGGTAGTATGCTCAACGCCGTCAACTGTTATTGTCGTTGCTGTCAACGGCTTTCCGTCATAGTTAATCAGGACTTGTACAGTTACTTCCGCCGTGTAGGTGTTGGTACTGCCGTCGGTTACAAGGAACATTGCATATCCTCTAGCTATTTTTGATGTAGCAGCAGAATACTTGTGGTAAGCTTTTGTGACGCTTACAGCGCAGCAAGCTCTAGCTATATCATTTCTGCCGTTATATAAAGTTTCCCACGAGCCATGTTCGCCAGTGTTCAGTTTCATATTCCATATAATTCTTATAAAAGCTCTCGTCTGTCCAGTTTCAAATCTACCAGACAACACAAAATTCTTTTTTTCGCTTGGCAAGGAACTCGTGACAGTAAATGTTGCTTCTGATAGTTTGGTTTCTCCGATATAAAGTTGTGCCGTAATCGTTCTTTTTGAGTTGTCATAGCTTGTGTACCCACGATTTGCATTCGGATAATCAATATTAACACTGCCATTTACATATCCGCCGGAACTTCCGTTATCTTCATTTCCGTGCTCATAATGCGCTAACGGATTTTTTATATCTAAAACTAAACTTAGCTCAATATAATTAGCAGTTTCCGGGAATGTTACGTCCATTACGTCGCTCGATACTTTAAAATCATAAGAGTAACTATAGTGTCCATACCAATACTGTTCCATTTTCAGCACATTGTAAATGCTAGTATTATCTGTACGTTCATCGTTATTTACACCATATGAGCCTTCGTCTAATCGCAAGTAGTTGTTGACTTTAAAGCCGTTTTCAGTAATATCTGTTGCTTCACATACAAGGTAAAATGTAGCGGCAGGATAACTCTCATCGTTGATTTTAATTGTCATTGGCGACATTAAAACGCTCGGAGGTGTAGGCCACGGAGCAGCAAATCTAATGTACTGCCCATCATAAGCCTTGCCGATAATCATCTTTTTAACCTGCGCATATGTAATGCCGTGAGCATCAATATAGTTAATGCCCTCTTGATTAAACAAGGTAAACGAGCCGTCGTTACTGCTTAATCTCAATCCCTCTTGGCTCAGTTTGACGTTACCGCCTGTAATCGTCAAAGCTCCTGTTAAGTCGATGTTGGCTGCTGCAAAGTGTTTGCCTGTTATCGTGTTCGCCGCTATCTTGTCACCGATAACGCTTCCTGCCTGTATAGCGTCAGAAGTTACGCTGTCAGCGGCAAGTTTCTCTGCGGTAATAGCTCCTGCTTCGATTTTGTCGGCTGTCACCGCTCCTGCCCCGATTTTAGTCGATGTGATAGCGTTAGCCTGTATCTTTGCAGATGATACGGAGTTAGCCCTTAAATGCTCTAATGCGATACTGTCAGCGGCTATCATGCCGCCTACGATAACATTGTTGTCAAACACTGTATCGCCTGTGATATGCACCTTTTTGCCGTCGATTACAATGCCTTCGGTAGATACGTTGATAGCATTGATAACGCCGTCTTTCTTGACGCAAAGCAGAATATCATCTTGCAGTTGGTTGATAGACGAGTAATTGCAGTCGGCAGGTTTCTTATTCAGCTCTGTAACTACGCTTGTAATACTGTTGGCGTTCTGTACGATTGCTGAACCTTGCTTATCAATCGTTGAGCCTTGCTTATCAACCTTTGTAACGATGCTAGTAATGTTATCAGCGTTGGTTTGGATAGATGCCTTGTTGCCTTTTACATCCTCTACAATAGCAGTAATACTCTTGGCGTTCTGCTCGATAGCAGAAGCGTTGCCCTTAACGTCCATAGCGATTGTAGATATGCTGTTGGCGTTCTGCTGAATAGCCGTGCCGTGGGTTTTTAAAGTACCCTCTGCATTGTCTACGCGCTTAACCACGCTTGTGATTGAGTCTGCGTTCTGTTGGATAGAAGAAGTATTAGTGCTGATTACACCCTCGTTGACTGTTACTCTTTTGGCCAGTGCCGTAATATCACTAGCAGTCTGCACTATAGCAGTACCCTGTGTTTTTACTGTGCCGTCTATGCCGTCTACTTTCTCGTTCAAGCCGTTTACTTTAGTCATAACGCTTGAAATGCTGTCAGCGTTCTGATGTATGCCGTTGGCATTAGCATCAATCAGCTTGTTAGCCTCATTGATAGCCGTGGTATTATCAGTAATCAGCTTTTTAAGTGCATCGTTGATGCTAGGCTGATTGTTAGCCTTGTCGATAGCATCCTGCGTAAACTTATCAAACTTGGTATAGTCAATGGTCGGTACTTGACCTATATCAATGCCAGCTTTACAGTCTGCTTCGCTCGTGTCGCTCCATTCGCCGTCACCCAGCGGGTCGACAAAGCAGTATTTGACTGTGATATGCCCGATGAAGAAGAAATAGATATACTCGCTGTTGACGGTGTAGAAATCATCCTCAACGGTTTCTGTACTATCCTTAGTCTTGATATGAATCTTGTAGCCTGTTGCGCCCAGCGGCAAGCCTTGCATTTTAATGCGCACACCGTCGATAGTGCTTGTTAACTGCGGGGCAGTCGGCTTCTGCGGTAATGCTTTGCTGAACTCATGGACTGCGGGTTCGCTATATTCACCGAATATATTTCGGATGTACAGATAAGCTGTGCCGCTTCTGACTCCGGGATTGGCTCTGCTCCACGTTTCTCGTGTGCTGTCTAACCGTTTATCGCTCCAAACGCCGGGGTTTTGGTCTAACCTCAATTCAAAGAAGTCTATGTATTCGTTAGGTTCAAACAGCCACTTCCACAGCGGGCCTTTCTCGTCCCATGTCAGTACAAACTGTGTCGGCGGATTCGGGATATATTGACTACCTTGGATTTTAATGCTGGCTTGCGGAGCTGTGTCAAAGTCGGCTGTGTTGCCCTTGGTGTTTACCGCTACTACCTTGATATAGTACGTCAAGCCTGTTGTAGCGCCGCTATAAACAAACTGTGTGCCGCTGCTCTCTCCAGCCTTCTCCCACGCCTTATCCGTAGCCGTGCGAAACCATACCTCGGCTTTAGCGTAGTTGGTTACAGTGGTCTTTACCCATGACACCTGTATAGAGTTGATACGAACGCCGTCATTGATTGAATGTAACTCCAATAACTGTACGCTGCTGACGTGGCCCGGCTTTTCGCCTGCACTCGATGTGTTGTCATCAATCTTTTTGTTCGTCAGCAAGCCAGACTTAACGAGATAGTTTTTCAATGCAGCTACAAAAACCTTGCCGTCACCGCTGACGTTGTTGGGGATATTGGTCAATATTTGCTTTATCTGCGCCTCATCAAGCGCGTTGTTGTTTTCTTTATCAGCCATATCCTTCACCGCCTAAACTACGCTCTCGCACTGTATGCTGATTCTATAATATCCATCAAAGCAGTGTTCAAACCTTGGTCTTGAGATACATTCAGTCTTTGCTGATTCATAAGCAGAATCACAGTCAAAGTTACAATGACGTTGTTTGTTACTGTGTCGTCGTAAGGCATCTCTTCGTTCTCGGCCCCTGTAATATTGGGAGCTTTATAAAAATACTTCATAGTGTAGTCTTTGGCACTGGTATCGAGAAACTTAATTGTTTTACCAGTAATCTTGATGGGCAAAATGCCACACGTTTTAATATAATCATTTGGCAACGTATCGCCGTTTCTGATTACAACGTCCTTAATGGCGATAGGGTTGCCGGAACCAACAAAGTAAAGTCCGATGTAGTTTATGGCTTGATTGATGTAGCTGACAATTTCGTCATCGTCGAAATCGCCAACGCCTTCTTTATCGTTAATGCGATTGCGAATATCTTGAATGATTGCTTTAACTAACATGCTTCCTCCTTTACACCATAAACGGCATACGAATCTTCGCGTGAGAATAGCGACGCATCGGCACAATGTTCTGAACAGCTTCTTCGATGCCGCTCAACATTTCTTCGTTGCTGTTGCTTAAAGCAGCGAAAGCAAAATTGCGCACCAGCGATTCAAAAATAATCGGCAAATCAATTTCGTCGTTGACGCTCTCTACTTCTTCAAGTCGCTTGCGATAATGCACAGTAAAATCTGGCACACCGCTGTAAATCTTGCTCCCGACGATTTTGTACTCATCAAACTTCGGGGTTTCGGTAGACGGCACTACTGCAAGCGGTCTGCCACACTGTAAGTCGTTCATGCCTACCAGTGTTACAAAATCATATGGTAGAGTTGCGCCCTTCTGCATCTGTTCTGATGTAAGATGATACTCTTTGACTTTTTCCAAAAAGTCACTGTTGCGCAAAGCATAAGATGCGTTCAAGTATTCAATAACATCATTTATAGCATTGATAATCTGATAATCACTATATTTAATCTCGTCAAAATCCATAGCCTTTAAGCGGATTTTGCGGATGAGTTTGGAAACTTCGATTGCCATATTGCTTCACCTCAAAAATATTTCTTAGGAATCAGCGGAGCATATTCTCGATGCACCTCAAAGAACTTTTGAACATACTTCGTATACTCACCGTTATCTCCGGCAGCCAAAGCTCTTTTAGCAGTAACAAGCCACGGGTCATAGTTCCACATTTCGGGCGGGATATAGCCCATAACCCTAACCTCGAAACCATCCTTGCCTACCGCTCTGCCGCCGCCTTCGCGCTCGGTCATGCGGGCTACCTCGGCGGCTACGCTGTGGTCAAATTTGTTGACAACGTGAATTTTCTTCTCGCCGTCGATATATACTTTTTGGTCTACTAGCATTGTTTCGCCCTCCGTATTTTAATTGGAGCTGGGTACAAGACTCGAACTTGCGTGAAGCGCTTACAAAGCGCCCATGTTACCGTTACATCAACCCAGCATATTATGGAGCTGGCGACAGGAATTGAACCTGCAACCTTAGCTTTACGAAAGCTCTGCACTGCCTGTTGTGCTACACCAGCATATTAAATAACCGCCCCGAAATCGAGGCGGTTAAAGCAGAAAGCCTTAATGTAAGGCAATCAGATACTCCTTCCACGTTTTTGGTGGACGAGCTAAAGTGGTCGAAATCGACTAGGTTAGATTAGCGCTTGATACCGATGATTGCAGCGGAAGCCTTCGGAGCTGCGCATTTGAGGCCCAGCCAAGATTCCAACATACGCTCATCGTAAGAGCCTTTCTTCGAAATGGGTACGTCATGGGTGTGTTCAAACCACTTGATACCCCAGTAGCCCATATCCATGCAGTAGATTCGGCTATCCGGCAGCATACGATGCGCTTCTGCGGTCAGTACGCCGTAGTCGGTTTGAATAACGTCGGCAACAAGGTTCAGCTTGTTCTTCTTAGCCATATCGCGGTAAGAAGTAGCCTGTGCAATTACCAACTGGCTGAAAGCGCGTTTCTTTGCGGGGGACATGAACGCATGGGTAGGATTACCGCCACGGTTGTATGCCATTTCCATTACCGCGTTGAGGTCATCCAGAGTGTAGTCGACAGTACCGCCTAAATCCAGTACGTTGTTTTTGATGATTTTAGCGGAAGTGCCAGCAGCACTCGGTTTGACCTGTTCAGCGGCAATGTTCTCAACAGCCCCCTTTTGGGTGTTGAAGATAGTGAATTTGGTTTTCGGAGTAGTGTTGTCCGTGCGGATGTAGTAAATGGTCTTTGCGGACAAGCCAGTCGGCATGGTTTTGGCGGTGAAATACACGAAATCACCAGTTTCCAAGCCGTGCGGTTTGGTGGTAGTGATAGAGCCGTCGGTGGTGCCGACAGTTACATCCAGCTCTTGAGTAGCCATGAAGAACGGAACGCCGCCAGTTTTAGCCGGGGTAGTCTTGTTTTGTTCTGCATTGGTGGTCTCGTTGTTCACGAGAGCATACTCAATATCAGCAGCATGTTTGCGGGAGCACTGTTCCAACAGACGAGCCAGCTCATCTTCGGGGCGGTAAACTTTGGCAACCTTGCGCTGTGCCTCAGTTACATAGTAGCTGTTTACAAAGCGTTGGCAGTTGTTTTCCAAGCCTTCCAGATGGCCGATTTCTTTGGAGGAGTAGTCCTCTTTTTCCAAGTGAGCGTTCTCACCGGGCGGTTGCAAACCTTCGGTTAACCAGCTAAATTTCAAAGTGGTTGCATCTTCCTCGGAGCCGAAGCGGTTGAGGAACAGAGTGACCTCGGGGTCGATGTTGGTAATTACGTTGCTCATGTCCTCGGCGTGGCCAATCGCATCAGAGGTATGGGATTGGGAAGTGCTGTAGGAAAGGGAACGTGTTACGTCATTAATTGCCATTAAATTTTCACCTCATTAAAAAATTTTATTTAACAAAACCGCATAGCCTCGGGGGTAGCTTATTGGTTCCTGTTACGAATAAATTCAGCCAGCCATGCACGGCGGCCTCTTACATCAGATTTTGCCAGAGCACCGTAGTCTGGCACATATACGCTGTTAACATCTCTGCCATCGCCAGCGCGTTCAACGGTCGGTGGACGATTGACGGCTCTCGGAGTTGTGCCTAAGCCGTTTTTCTGCATATAGAATAACTTGCGTGTATCCTCATAATAGTTACGAAGAATTTCGGTCTGCGCCTCGTTGATTGTGCCGTTCTGCAATGCTTGCAATACAGGGACAACAACCTGCGCCTGTTTATAGGTCAAATCATTCACGCGAGTCAGCAGCATACGGTCAATAGCGTCAAAGTTCGGCTCCTTGGCGCGCTGCTCTTCTGTAAACTGGTTGATGCCAGCATAGACAGCTTCCTGTCTCTGACGCTGCGCCTGTTCGTCTGCGTAGCGGTTCTGCATCTTAGCCATAAGGTCTTGACGATGCCATTCTTTAGCCAGCTTGTAGTTGATGAGCTTCGGGTCATCATCGTCCATGAGGTCGAGGTTCTCAATATCCTCTTCGCTCAGACCAGCATCCTGTTGAGCGCGTGCATCAGCCTCTTTGTCGAGACCTGTCAAAAACTCTTTCATCTGCTCTTGGCGAGTTTCCGGATTCATCTGTGCTTCAATCTCGGCACGACGCGCCGCTTCCTGTTGAGCGATAGCTCTCTGCTGTGCGTTGTGAGCTTGAACAGCTTGACCGATTTTCCAGTCAGCATATTGGCGTTGGTATTCCTGCGGAACACGTTTCTCGTCAACATAGCCTGTCGCGATTGCATTGGAAAATTCATCAAGAGTATAAGCAGGAAGCTGCTGGTTGAACTGCTGGCCAATCTGCTGCGGAGCATCTGTCAGCTTCGGCTGGTTGGCATCAGTGCCAAACATGTTAGGTTCTTGGTGAGTTCCCTCGTTTTTGGGCGGTTCAGTCAACGGACTGGGCTTCAAATGTGTTTTTCCGTCCTCTCCCTTGACCAAAACATAGCCTTGAGTGCCTTCTGAGTTCTTTGCAGCGGCGATAATTTGCTGATTGCCGTTCTCGCGCGTTTGCAGCCCCTCTGAGCGATTTTCAGTGTTCGTGCTAGTGTTTGTATTAGTAGACGCATTTGAAACGCTCTGGGATGATTCTACGCTGTCAACATTTGGTTGACTTGTAGAAATTGTGTTTGTTTGTGGTGCGGAAGCAGAAAAATCGCTTCCAGCACCGCCAAATTCGTCAGCCATTGGGTTTACCTCCTAAAAATTAGCCTTGGGCCTGTAATTGAACCAAGGCTTTCTCTTTCTGCTTGCCAGTGGCCGCTGCGTGTTGCAACATTTCAACCAAGCAGCAGACCGCTCTGTAGTCGCTTCGTTGTCTTTCAATGTCTCCATAGCTTAACGCCGCTTCAAGCATTTTTTCGTCCGCTTCTTTTTTTAAGCGAAACGCATATTTATACACCGCCTCAGCATCTTCTCCGTCGACAATGAAGTCGCGGAGAAGGTCAATGCGAGATTCGGTGCCTTTAATAACTTTAGAGTTATTGCGCTTAATCATTATTGAGTACCTCGTGTTCTGCGATTGCTCGCTCGGTCGTACTAATGCCAAGTTTATCTTTAAGATACTGGCGCTGCACGTCTGGCGGCAAATCTGCAAGATTGATATTGAGACGTGGAATGGAGTATTTTGCGATAGACAGTTGCAAGCTGTTCTGCAACGCTTCGGCTTGGGCCTGTGCCTGTGCCTGTGCTTGTGCCTGTGCTTGTGCCTGTGCTTCTTCGCTCTCGGGGTCGAGCAGATATTGAGAAACATCTCGTAAGCCCAATGCTTCCAGAAGTTTGCACACAAGGTTATACCAGCTCTTCGCGTTTGCAATGCCGAAGTTTGCGAGCTGCGGATAAATCTGATTGAGTACCAGCATCAGATATTGAATCTGTGCCTCTCTTGTACCAGCACCTTGTCCGACGTTGACAATCAAATCATAATCTACGTCCAAGTCCTCTTTCTTGATGGAAAGGGTTTTGTTGGTCAATCGAATCATCTGCTCATCTTCCAGATACTTCTGATTCAATAAGATGATGAATTTGTAAATCGGAATAAAGAACTTCTCTGCAATAGAACGGGCAACCATTTTGTTGCGCTTTTCAGCCATACCAAGAATGGCAGTAATGCCAGTTGCAGTATTGTTCAAAGAGTTACTATCAAGGCCTTGGTTATATCTGGTGCTGCCGCTCTGACTTTCAACCTCCGTCTGAGCATAGTTGATTACATCCATAGAGACGCTAGACAATGGCAGTGACGGCGGGATGAATACAGATTCTGTTGGAGCGTTCCGCGTCGGGACTATTTCCTCACCGTTGAGCAGTGCATCAAGGTCTACCTTGCGTTCATCAACAAAGACGCGCGGGGCGTTGTTCTTTGCTACGTTGGTGATAATCTGACGCATAACAGCGGTCTTTAAGTCCTGCTGTTGTTCCAGCATATCAGTGAAAGAATCGCGGTTAAACACAGCGTTCGGGTCGTAGACCGCGCTACAAACAAAGAACGGCGGGAATCCGTAATCATTCTCTACGATGCGGATTGGCTGGTCGCCTACAGCATGAACGATAATGTTCTCGTAGATACCGTCGTTGTTCCAGTCCACCTGCATGTAAGCCTCGTAAAGCTCAACCTCTTTGGATGCCAAGTCGTTGTCTGTCGGGCGTTTGGCTCTGTCGGCTCTATCTCTGTCATTAACATAATCCAGAGTGGTCGGTTCGGTGTTGCCCGAGGTGTATTCCTTTAGCGCTTTGTCGATATTCTGATAAATACCGTCTTTTTCGCGCTGCTTCAAATAACTGCCGCGCACAACCTTGCGATGCGCAACAAACTTGCAGTCCTGCAAATCTGGAGCATCTGGAGTGTAGCGCAGCTCTGATGTAGGAACATACTCTACAACAGGATGGTTGCTCTTGACTTTCACAAGGTCGTAAGTGACTTTGGTGAGGTCTGGCGCGCCTTCAATATCCTCAAATTTCATATTCTCGATATTGCCACCGCCAACACCTTCCATGAGGCCAAGAATCTGCGTCATATCGTTCAAATCAAGCATGAACTGCATCTGCTTGCGTTCTTCTTCACGCTTCCACCATACCTTCGCAATACAGAAGTTCTGACTTAACGCAAAGTTCAGCTCGGTCTGACAGAAATGATACCAGTCATTCTTTTTTTCGAGCTGATAACGCACAAGTTCCTGCACCTTGGAAGCGACCTCATCATCATCGACATTCACGCCTTTGACCGAGAGCGGTGCATCTGTGCCACAGAACGCTTCCATGAGGCCCGTCAGAATCCACTGGCAAGAGGTCTTTACGTCCTTGGAAACCCAGTTGCTGGTCTCCGAGAGTCTCGGGAATCGCTTCTTGTAGTATTCCTCGTCGGCTTCATAAATGTCTCTGCGATGCAAAATTTTTGGCTCGATAATCTGCTTGTACTGTGAATCCGCAATATCACGGCAGCTCTCGAACGCTCGCATGATTTTGTCTTTCTGCGATTTTGTCAAGGTATCAAGTGATAAGGCTTTATCCTTTGCCTCACTCTGAGCTTTGAGCATTTCCAGCGGGGATGGCGGTTGCTCTGCCCCCAGCTGGATTACGCCAGTCTGCGGCTGCTCCGGTAAGGTGCCGCCCGTCATCATGTCGACCGCCCCTTGATTCAATCCAAACTGGGGGTTGGTCGCTTGCCATGCGCTTCGGTGGACTTCACTGTTTGCAGCAGCAGCCAGCTTATCGTTTAAATCTGGCATTAATTATCACCGCCTTAACCAAAGAACTCTGTCAGCACACAATCGCCGCCGATAACATAAAAGTTTTGACGTGCGGTTGGCAGCACTGGCAAAGTATAGGTTGTGCCAGCCTTAATCAGCAGACCTTCGCCAGCCTTGACACTCTTGTCACCAAGATAAATGTCAGTCTCGCCAGCGGTAATTGCCAAGCCGATGCGACCGCCGCGCATATTAGTGAAAACCTCGGTGCTTGCAGCAGGAGTTGCGCTGTCGGCACTCAACTTAGTTGTCATAATTTCCTTTACTGGACATAAAAGCATATGTTATTCCTCCGTTACCAGTCGTATCTCTTTTGTCCTTCATCGTAACCACTTTGAAGATAGTCAAGGAAGGAGCCTCTTGTTGCACCGTATTTATTACGAGGGGTTTCCGGTTCCGGGTGCGCTCTCTTCCAAGCCTCTACGTCAGCGCCATCGTCGAAAAATTTGACAGCTCCAGTATGTCCGCTTTGCTGAGGTTGATAGCCACCTCTCGGAGCTTCCGGGTAATCCATTGGAGGTTCACTGTAACCGGGGCCATAGCCGCTATAAGACGGTTGCGCCTCTCTAGCAGGAGCGTATTCGCGTCTGGCAGCAGGATACTCAGAAGGCATAGATGGAGCCATAGCCGGACGTGCCTTTTGATACAGGTTCTCTTCGCCCTGTCTACGAGAAGCCATCTGTTTGCGTTGAGCGGCTTCTTTGTCAGCCCATCGTTTGTTGGAGGCACTAATATCAAAGCCGCGGCCATCGTCGTTATAAATACCCGCTTCCAAATTACGTGCATAGTTTTCCATGCTCTGTGCAAGGTCGTCACGACCTCGTGCTCTAGCCTCAGCGGCACGTCTGTAATAATAAATAATGTCGTCTTGTACGCTCATCGTTGAATACTCTCCTTTTACAATCTGCCGTATTTTCTTACCTGCCCCAGCTTCTTTGCCCGCTGGTACAGGTTTTTTCTTGCGAAAGATACAGGATAAGCAAAGGTCAGACACAATGCGTCAGCCATATCTGGCGAACGTCCCGTCTTTTCTTTGATGCTCTCCTTGCTTTCAAGTTTGATTCTGTTCATGCTGTCAAATGTGTACTCTGGCATCGACAGCTCAGTGCGCAGGTTCGGGTCATACGGCAATGAACCGCCCTGTTCAAGCCACTGTCGGCAGCCGTCCCACATTTCGGCACGTTTATTCATGTAACGTGTGTCCTCAATAGCCTTGCCGCCAAAGGGAACTTCTACAACTCCCTTGTAGCCAATCTGACGCAAGCGGTCGATAACACCCTCGCCACGGCCAGCATCAATAAACACCGTATCTGGCCCCCAATCGTCAATCTCTCTGGCGATAATTCCGGCAAAAGTCATGTTGTCGACTTCTTTGCAGACAATCGGTTCAAAAGTCATCAGACCTTGGCGTTTGAAGATTACGCAGCTATCGTCGCCAAAACGTGCAACGTCCACGCCCATAACCTTGGGCATATCCTTGTAATCTTCTTCCTGCAGGTCTCTCTCCATAGCCGCGTTGATAGAATCCAGCGAAATAAGGCGGTTATAAGCGTTCGCAGCAAAGTCGCAGTACAGCTCCTGCCGTATCTCTGTCTTTGTCATTTCACGCTTCATGTCCTCAAGCTCTTCCGGAGGAATAATGCCTGTTTCATCTACCGTGTAAAGGCAAGAGAACCAGTTGTTGTTCCTTTGAGCTTGCAAGTAAATGTCGTAGAACTGATTCTGCCCCTTGGGAGTACCAATAAAAACAGCCCAGCCGTGTCGGTCTGATAAGGCTGGTCGGATGACCTCGCCCCACAGCTCTTTACGTATCTGGGCATATTCGTCTATTACTACACCGTCCCAGTACGTACCACGAAGGCCGTCTGGTCGGTCAGCACCGATAATGTAAATTCTTGCTCCGCGAGCATCCTTATGGTAGCTCGGGAACTCTACATACAGTTCGCTCTCGTTGACCTTTCTGTCGGGAATCCCCGCAGTGTACCGCTTCAAGTAGTCCCATGCAATCATCTTCGCCTGTTTCAAAAACGGCGCAAGATATGCGTAGTTCGGGGAAGGGTACTTCGTCATCGTCAGAGCCTTCTTGATGAGGTGGTTGACACTGCCCACGCTCTTGCCAAAACGGCGGTGCGCTACAATTACCGCAAACCTGTACTGTTCAAGATTGGGATGCAGCACATCCCTCCAGAACGGTCTAGGAGTGTACGGAATTGTAATGACCTTGGCATCAGCAGCAACCGTCATCAGAGGTGCTTTCTACCGTCTCGGGTGCCGGGGGCAATACCCCCTCTTTCTCCACGGGTGACGCTTTAGTGTCAATCACATCACCAGCGTTTTCGGCCCAGCCAAATACCAGAGGCTGACCATCGCCGCTCGTAAGCTGACGTGTGCTCTTTTCCTCCCATCCAGCATTGTTCTTCAAAGCAAACATAATGCCAGTAGGAGCCTTGGAATATACCAGCTTGCCCTCAAGATAGTCCTCAAGCCTCAGCTTTGCATCAGCCAAGATGGTGTTGTAGGCTTCGTCCCTCTTGTTCACATAGTCCAGCATCTGACCGCGGCTCTGGAATCCCAAATATCTGGCAAGACCACTGTATGTGGGCGGCTTACGCTCTTTAATCTTCATTTCCCCAGTCCTCGGGTCAATCACTTCCGGCAAGCAGTAGTCAAAGTATTCTCGGACTTTGTTTGCCATACTCTGCGGTGTGGGGTACATCGTTACAATGCTGCCACCAGCACCAAACAAATCACTCATAACAATACCTCCCTTGTTGTTGTCGTTGTTGTTGTTGTGATTATATTTTAAAAGCCTCGTACACACTATACGGAGGCTGATACAGTGCTAATTGTACAAGACTCTTAAAAGCATTAAAATAGCACTGTAATTTCTTACAGTGCTATTAATAAACAGTGCTATGTAGGTACTGTGTAAGTCTAGGTACTTATTGTTTTACCCCTACCCCTATACCCTACCACTTGTTTTGTAGGGAATTGTTAGAATTAAAACTGAAAGTGTAGATTTAAACGTAAAGTGTTAGTGTTAAACTCTTATGTCTAGGTGTTTAATAACTAAGCTTTAGTTTTAAGCTGACTAGATATGGGGTATTGGATAAAGGGCATCCGAGAATGGGTACTTAGTGCTAGGAGGGTAGGGTGGCTGGTAGGGGGTATTTTTTACGTCCGATAATATATCTTATGTTAAATTCTACCATTCTATCCCATTCTACCATTACACTTTTACCTCTTTTCTACCATTATAACCTATATGGTTACACTCTAACCATGGGTATGATAACCATTCTCTACCATTCTTAACCATGCGGCGCTATACCTTATAGGTATATGGTACGGTAGCTGAATATACATCAGCTACCGTACCGCTATGCTGCATTATACATTATATGTAAAACAGTTATCCTGCTTCACCTTCACCATTATACCACGGCTTCTTATCATCTTATTTCGGTAATAAGCAAAAAATTTTCCGTATTTGGCTGGGCAGGTGAAAAAATACAGAAGTCGGAAAATTCTGTATAATATAGACAAGGAAACGCCCCGAATCCTAGAAAGGGCAAAGTTCCCCGGTTCCCCGAATCCTAGAACGGGAATCACGAACCTTGAAAACTTTATAACAGGGCAAATTGAGTGCCCGAAAACTCAATCAGCTTTTTAGCGTGTTAACAATGTTAAGAGCCGAACGTGTACTACACTACCCGGTTAACGCTTGCAACTACGCAAGTAGTGCTGGGATAGGGACAGAAGCGAGTACCTGCCGTAATGACGGCACGACGGACAGTTTTTCGGATAATGCTGGCAACAGCAATTCCGCCTAGCGGGGAAAGTCAAGTAGTTGAAATTATCGAACACGAGAAGGGTGCATATCGGAAAGCAATATTGTAAACGTGCCGTGATAAAAGCTGAAGCATAAGCATAAAGCATTTTCCACCACCTTTTTTGGCGGGTGGGAATGTATAAAGTAGCGTTGCTCATGGTAAATTGAGTACGGCGTGAATATATATTCCCCCAGCTTTAAGCACCCGACTTAATTATTTGAAAGTAGGTGTAAAAAATGGGTAAAAGAAAAAACATGGCTATGGCGTCTAAAAAATGGACGCCAGCAAGAGAGTATGCATGGCGTTGTGAACAAGCTGATATTCAGCAAGGCACAAGCAAACGTCTTGATGCTAAAAACGGCTACTACCGTGCCAATAAAGCCGAACGGGAACGCAAAGAACCCGTATATGACGAATACACGGAAAGCGTTTTTGAGAAGTGCCGTACAAGCGGCAAGAAGTATATCATTCATACTTCTTATTCTTCCCGTTTTTCCCCGTCGGAAAAAACGGGCACTGTATCGGATAGAGAGTTCTTTAAAGCTCTCTATGCATGAAATATTGTCGGGCGCTTAAAGCTGGGCAACCAGTCACATTATGAAAAAGGTAGGTAAATTTTTTATGAAGGTAAAAAGAAAAAAGCTGAAGCTTAAGGGAGGGCTAGTGTTAGAAACGCACCTCCACGGCAGTGCCGTGACGAGGGCTTATTTTCTAAATGGCAAACAACTCGGCAAGTTTGAACAAATCAGTATTGTTAGACTAGCCGAAAAACTCCGCCTCCCAATAGTTCAGTTTGCGGCTTACGTTGGGTTCGACGTAACGAACCCGTGGACCCGTGCCAAACTTGGAATTTAAGCACTTATGCAGGACGCCACCCGTTGACGTCTTGCCATGGTGGCTTAATGTTACCTAAATTTGCGAAAAGGTGGAATGTAGAATGAAAAAAAGCGAATTTCATGCCCGTGTACAAGCGATACGGGAGCGAAACGCAAGGCAGGATGACGACTGCATGGAAATTTTAACCATGCTTGCGATTCTCGCCGCACTGTTCATAGTTACTTTTTGATGCTATGGCAAGCGTCCGACACGTTCGGGCGTTTGTAGAGTGCATCAAAATACACTCTGTTGCTATAAACGGTGGTATATAGCAACATTACCAACCGCCAATCGACTTATAAAAAGGGTGGAAAATATTATGGAAAAAATGGTATTCAAATGCGCAAATTGTGACGAGGTTTTCAACGGTACTCAATTCGAGGCCGTTCAGAACGGCTGGCGTAATATCGAGGGCGTTTGGCTTTGCCCAGACTGTGCCGACGAATATGGCGTTTGCCATGACTGCGGTAAAATCGTAGCTCTGTGCGATATGCGCATTGGTTGCGATGGCGAGCAATACTGCGAGGATTGCTTCGGCGAACTGTTCGACACCTGTGAGCGTTGTGGCGACGTGTTCTGGCGCGACGATGCAACAGAAGTTTACACCCACGAGGGCAGATACAGCGCAAGCTGGTGCCCCGAATGTGTAGACTGGTATGCAAGCCATTGCGAGCATTGTGACGAATACGTTGAAAACGACGATATTCGCGACGTTGACGGCGATAACATCTGTATTGATTGCTGTGAAAACAGCTATGATTATCAGATTTGCGGCGAATGCAGCGAATGGCATCACGTCGATAATATGATTTATTCCGAACGTCGCGAAGAGTATCTGTGCGATTGTTGCGCCGCACAGGAATCCGCTGTAATTCACAGCTACCATTCCGGTATCCGTCCGTTGCTGTGGCTGTCCGAAGCTGGCGATGACTACAATCGTCGACACCAACTCTTTGTTGGTGTCGAGCTTGAAATCGACGGCGCTGGCCAAAATGACGAAAACGCCGAAAAAATCGTAACCGCTGGCGGTTACGATGTCGACGAAGCAGTCGTGTGTGAGCGTGACGGCTCTCTCAGCAATGGTTTTGAACTTATCTCGACAACAGCGACAGTTGACTATCATCTCTCCGACTTTGGTTGGAAAGATATGATGGACAAAGCGATTGAACTCGGTTACACGAGCCACGATGCTAATACATGCGGTCTGCATGTGCATATGGACAGACGCTACTTCACGGATATGTTCAGTAATCCAGAAGAAGTGCTCTCAATCATCGTATGTAACAACGCAGAGTGGCTGAAAGTTTTCAGCCGCCGCACCCGTTGGCAATACTGCATGTTTCCGAGTTCCCTTGTCCGCTTTACTGCGGACGAGTTCAAACGCAAGGACAAGTACGGCAAGGCTTTGTCGACAAGCGATGTGTATTGCAAGCTCGGCAACGCCGTTGACCACATGCGTGGTCATGGTGCGTGTATGAACTTCTGTGGCTATGCGACTATGGAAATCCGCTTCAACCGTGGTACCCTCGTATGGCAAACATTTGCGGCTACTTTGCAATTCATTCAGCTTCTTGCTGACATTACAAAGTCCTGCAACCATCTGGAACAGGCATGTGAGGTTAACCTGCGCACGTTCAGAGTATTGGCAAAGCGTAGAGGCTACAAGGAATTCTTGGCGTACCTTAAACGCCGCAACATCCAGTAATCCGTAACTTTAGGCACTTACGCAGGACGTCACGTTGTTGGCGTCTTGCCATGGTTGCCTAACAGCAATCTAAAATTATGAAAAAAGGTGGAATGCAAAAATGTGTATTATCGCGTACATCCCGAGCGGGAAAACTATCAATGAGGAAACCATCAAAATCATGTTCAAAGGGAACCCCGACGGCGCTGGCGTCATGTGGAAACCAACATTCAAGTCTGCTGTGCAAATCCGCAAAGGCTTTATGAAGGTTGAAGATTTGATTAAGGCGTTCAACGAAATCCCCACTGAATGCGAAAGAGCCATTCACTGCCGCATTGCGACAGCAGGAAAGGTTTCTGTGGCTTGTTGCCATCCGTTTCCTGTGCGTCCTAAAGTCAGCACCATGCGTTTGGCCGAGGACACTGCGGAAATCGCTCTCATGCACAACGGAGTAATTTCATATGCCAACCCTGTGCAAGGGATTAAAGCGGATTACTCCGACAGCATGAACTTTGCTGCGAAGTATCTTTACCCGTTGCGCAACGAGCTGGATAAAGATTGTATCCAAACTCTGATTGAAGAGTCAACTCCTTCTCGCCTGTTAATTATGCGTGAGAGCGCCGACACAATCATGCTCGGCAATTGGAAGTACGAAAACGGCGTGTACTATTCAAACGGTAATTACAAGCCGTATGTTGCGCCGAAGAAGTACAAGGGATATGGTTACAACATTTACAGCGGTTATTACGATGATTGCCGTAGCATTTACGGCGATTATGGTTATGATGGCGTGACTTCGCTAAACTCCGATGAGCCTAGCGAAGAACCCTGCTATGAAAGTGTTGTGCTCGATATTGTCGGCACGGACTACAAGGTTGCAAAGCAAAAGGTGGAAGAAGTTCTCGACAGCTACGAGGACATTGAATACGAAGTGTACAAGTCCTCGCTTCCGGGCGAGCTTGAAATTGAAGTCGTCGGCCTTCCCGATAACATCACCAGTATCGCTGGGTTCAAGGTGTCCGAAAGAACCGCTTATTAAGTCACAGCCATAGTGTGTCAGCCTTTGCTGGCGCACTATCACGGTGATTTAATTCGTTAAGTCACGAAAATATTAAAAAGGTGGAATGTGGTTATGTTTAGCGAAGTTACTGTTGATGTTGACGGGCAGGAAATTACATTGAATCTTTGTGCAACTACGCAAGGTACGTTTGTAAGTTTCCGTAATTGCTACACGCAATGTTATGTGGGATACGACTTCGACGAAATGATTGAGGCGTATATCCAGCATCTGCGAAACATCGCAGAGGGTTTAAGGCATCATTAAGTCACAGCCATAACACGTCACGTTGTTGGCGTGTTATCACGGTGGTTTAATACCCCGGCATTATTTAGAAAAGGTGGAATGAATTTATGAGAAAGTACAAAATGTACATCTTCTTTGAAGATGTGGAGCTTGACGCCATGGTTCACGCATTGGGTGACGTGCAGCGAGTGTTGCTGTCTTGCCCACATAGTTCCATTGAGAGCATCCGTCAGCCGGAAACAAATTTGTGGCGATTGATTGTCACCACAGAGCCTGCCACGATGAATGATGCTTGTAGCACGATGCATAGCAATCTTAACATTGAAAACTACTTGGTGGCACACGCTTGAATAGTTGAGTGCAAACTCAGCGCATCAACGAAATGTTGGTGCGCTGGAGGGGTTACTCAACCCGTATGAAAACGAAAGGTGGAATGAATATTGGAAATCAAGATTATTAATCTATGCGACCACGAGATTAACATCAAGGATTCTAACGGCAAGTTTTGGAAGTTGGAACCGTGCGAGGGCGAACCAGCAAGAGTTAGCGGCACATTTGCCCCAGCATTTTATTTGGGGACAATAGGCGTGAGCCGTAAAGTCAGCACAACAAACATCAACCTGCCTCCAACAACGGAGGGGACGATGTTCGTTGTATCTCGCGCGGTTGCCGAGGCTAACCGAGGGCGCAAAGACCTTATGTTTCCCGGCCCGCAATACTTTACCGATGACGGCGTAAAGTATTGTGTCGGCCTCGAAATCTGCTAGTCGGTAACTGATTCAGTCTATTTACAGGGTGTCAGCGCAAGCTGGCATCTTGTGGGAGTGATTGAATCACTCGTTATGTTAGAAAGGTGGAATGAATTTATGAAAATACTTATCAATAGTTGGTTGCCACTGACGGTAGATGTTGGCTCGAACTACACCGAACTGAAAATCTGGGAGAACGAAGAGGAATCCTTGTCAAAGCTGCGCGACGCCATTGAGTTTCATTACTTCAAGCAGGAGTTTAAGGACTTCTTGATGGTCGAGCACGAATCGGCTTGCATATCAGAGGCTTCCAAAGACGGTACTATGAAAAAGTTTTGGGAGTTATACCAAACTATCCGAAACTCTTACCTGTCTGAATTTGAAGCGTTCGAGGAAACCTACGAGCGAGCCAAGAAAGAACTCTGTTTCTATTGGCAGTGTTCCCGATGCGGTTGTGATGTATTTGGGGAGTTCCCCGAGGTAGATGCTGACGGCAACGTATATTGTGATTGTTGTGACGAAAACTATATGGGTTATTGCGATTATTGCGACTGCAAATACGATTACGAGCACAAACTCTATCGTGTCGACAACGATAAATATATTTGCGAGGACTGCTTGCCAGACAAATTGAAAGACGGTTCATTGAAGCTGGACACCAACGCTACTACCACAACTCGTTAAGCGCAAACCTAGCACACCAGCATCTGTTGATGTGCTAGAGGGGTTGCTTAACCCGAAGATTATTATGAAAGGTGGAATAAAAATTGGGATGTTTTCGTGATTTATCCGGCAAAACTTTCGGTCGCTTAACCGTATTATCTTGCGCCGGAAGGGCCAAAGACCACCACGTTCTTTGGAAATGTTTGTGCAGATGTGGCAATACAACTATTGTGCCATCAAATTCTTTGTTACTAGGTAGAACCACCTCATGCGGCTGCTATTCGATTGAATTGATTAGAAGTCGTGGGTTTAACAGCGCCACACATCATCTAAGGCATACCAGATTATATACAATTTGGGCTAATATGAAGCAGCGTTGTACAAATCCAAATTATCCTCAATTTAAAGACTATGGCGGCCGAGGTATTTCTGTATGTTCCGAATGGGCTAACTCATTCAAAAGCTTCTACACTTGGGCTATGGAAAATGGTTATCAGAAGCATTTAACCATAGACAGAATCGACAACAACGGCATCTATGAACCATCTAATTGCAGATGGGTAACAATGTTGGTGCAAAGCCACAACAAACGGAATAGTAAGAAAAGGATGTGATTACCATAGGAAACCGCGCTGTAATTTTAAGCAAAAATGACATGCTGGCAGACGGCAAGATTAACCCGAATCAGATTGGAGTGTATCTGCACTGGAACGGAGGCCGTGATAGTGTAAGTGCATTTTTAAAGTATTGCAAGTTGAAGTGCTACCGTTCTCCTAGTACCGATTGCTACGGCTGGGCTTGCCTGTGCAATGTCATTAGCAACTTCTTTGGCGATGGAATGTCTTTAGGCATCGACATCGCCAGTCGCCTTGACTGCAACAACTGCGACAACGGTGTGTACATCATTGACCGTTGGGAGATTGTCGGGCGTTTGTATAACCATGGAACTGAGCAAGCAAACTATAACGTCGATTCTTTTGTGCTTGAGCTTAACGAGAGGATGCCAGAGCAAAACAGAATGAATGCCTATGTTCTTCAAGAACTTCTGAAAGCAAAAGAGATTCCTTATCAAGAGCTGACGTTAGGCGATGTCATCTGGGCGCGATGCTCCGGGGATTGGGATTGGGAGAAGTTGATTGTTAGCGAAGTACACAAACATAGCGGCTTGATTGTTTGCGAACGCTCTCACGGCAATAGCGCTCATCTTTACGAACCAGCTTTTGTTTTAAAGGTTAACTCCGAGAGCTAACTTAATCCACTAGCATCCCACGAGCTTAGGTTTGTGGGATGCACTTGAAGATTTAAAAGAAAGGTGATGCAATATGGGAAATTATGTAATTCTTCTTAAACCGGAAATTGACGGCAATAATTTGTACTCGGTTGTAACCGCCGAGGTTTGCAACGGCGACACTTTGAAGCTGGAGAGATGCTACGCTCTGCTTGATTGTGAACTGATTGATATTCATACTATCAGCGAGCGGGAGGACGAGTTTTTACTGATATTCGACGACGAATTTCTGTTGAAGCACCCTCCCGTGCCAAATGTTTTGGCAAGCCAACTTGACCAGCAAGTTATCTGTGGTAGCGCATTGCTGTGCCGTTCCGGTGCCGACGGCGAGTGCCTCCCGTTTAGCGCAGGAGAAGCATATTTAATCGTTGCCTTGTTGAAACGATTTCAAGGCTGTACCTCCGCAACACTGAGTAGGGAGGATGAATAAACCCTTCTGAACGTCATGATGCCTGTGTGATAATCCAAAAGCCCCTAGCCTATATGGTTAGGGGCTTTTTTGTTTTTAAGGTATTACTTTATTCATTTTTCACAATTAAATAGTTGATTTTTCTATCGTATTATGGTATTATAATTGTAGCGAAATAAGTTTTCGTATTACCGCTAAATCACAAGGAGGCATCTATCATGGAACAAAACATCAAAGAATCTCGTAGCTTTAAAGAGGGCGCAGGACGCAGAAAAGAACTTCCCGAAGGGGCAAAGGTTACATCCTTCAAACTGACCGACACCGAACGCATTGCAGTAAAGAAATTCGTTGCCGAATTGCGCGGAAGCGAAAGAGCCAAAGCCAAGATGCTCGAAGCCAAGAGAGAACAGCAGACTGACGCAATCGTTAAAGCAACTGCGAAGCCTCTTGCTGAGGCACTGTGTAAAGTCATCAGTCTGTATGGCGGACGCGGCAAAGGTTTCAGAGTGGCCGAAAGTGTAGCTAGGGTTATCAGTGTCATCGCTTTTAAGGATGCTGTTCAGAATTGGGAGCACGAGAATCCTCGAAAAGAAATTAAATAAACAAAAAACCCACGGCTTTCGCTGATATGTACCCCCAATACTGGACACCCAGTATTGGGGGTATTTTAATGAAATA
>ERZ824598.1864-NODE-1864-length-24245-cov-3.667466_pt1 | contig 24245 bp, 16 predicted proteins | sample MGYA00519934_ERZ824598 | MGnify/ENA primary metagenome ERZ824598 (study PRJEB31778, sample SAMEA3449177) | human gut metagenome | biome: human gut; feature: human-associated habitat; material: faeces | place: United Kingdom | collected 2010/2012 ...
TTCTTATTAACGTTCATAAAGAACTATGTTTTCCATGGCAAAGATAATGGTAGAGAAAAGCCCCGTTCCTCGTAGAGAAAAACAATATTTCTCTACGAGAAAGAAATAGACCTTGTAACCATTTGATATACAACTTCTTACAGAAGTGCCAAAAAGCTCCAAAAAGTGTTGATTTTTTCTCAACACAATGGCACTGAATTCAACCGTCGAAGACGGCCATGAAGATAAAAGAATTGTTACATAAAATCTAATCAGAATGGTCACAACAACCATCTATGTAAAGCCCTATCTGGCGGCTTACATGTATGTACGCTATCAAAACAGCGTAGTCACGGAGCTCAATGCTATCAGGTTAAAAGTATCGAAAACTTGTATCATGTCATCAAAAACCTCACAGTTAAACGTCCACGAGACGTATCATGGCGGGAAACCGGGAATCTGACTCTCATAATCCCCGACCCGAGATATGGAAAAGAACCCGAAACATACAATTACCTGGGGCACAACAGTGTTATCATCATCGAAGAGGAAATAGAAACAATGCTGAAAACTGAGTTACACAGTATTATGTTAAGAAATAAATTCCGTAACGGAATCATGTATAAAAAATCACTGTTACTATTTATGGATAAATATAACATCGATGACAGACACGAAGACGCCCTCATGAAATCGTTCCAGAGATGGAAAAAGAGAGTGGAGGAAGAAAGAAAAAAGTAAAATAAGACTCACCCCAGAGTTTCACTGAGTTACACAGAGTTTTTAATTGTTGAAACGCAGAAACTCGCAGATTCACGCAAAGAGTATCATAGCTTACGTATAACGCAGCTATTTAATTTGCGAAAATCTGCGATCATTTGCGTTTCAATAATGGTATCATTTAATTAGGGTAGAAGGGTGATGTGAAGCAAGAAATAGACTATATTCCTCTTCTTTATTATAGGAGTCCTGCAAAATCGCTCCCTGTACCTTTAGATTCTCCCAACGTTTTTGGGGGTTGGATAACTCTTCCTTTGCTTTTAGCAACGCAACTGAAAGTTTCTCATACAAACTCTCCGTCTCAGTCTTTGTTATAGTTGCATCCGCCCATTGGACAACTTCTACAAGAAGCAACGGTTCAGACGACATGATTATCAGATATTTATAAGGATAACGTTTTCGTATTCCCTGTAATATTTGCGTTGCATTCTCTTTTTTACCGGGACCGGCACCTATCAAATCGGATATAATAATATCAAATCCCTCAGCAAACAAAGGGGTAGGAATAGCTTCTATCACTGTGAGGCATTCGCTCTGAAAATTTTCTTTCAAATACTGCCGCGTTTTATATTGGTCATCAATAGCAAGAATATTGAATGTTCTCTCTTTTAAAGAAGTTACAGAAGAACATTTGGTTACTTTGATATTAGTCTCCTCCCGCTTTGTATTTGCCTTATTCTGCTTTGACAAATAAAAGCAATACCAACTAAGAAACAGCAATAAAGCACATAAATAGATAACATAATATCCTGATACATCATGAAATAATGCAATCAAAGATGACACACCACCTACACCTGTGACAACAGATGCAAAATAAGTGCTAAGCGTTGTTTTCAGAACTTCCTTTAAGAAATTTTTCATATCTATTTTATATACAAGATTACTGTTTTATTAATAACTGATGTAAATCCGCTTGTTGTGTTTTGCAATATGGAATTATAAAAGCCCCATCTATGACAGTCCAGATGTTCCATTTCTGCCAGAGAAACGGGCTTTTCATTCCTTCCTAAATCATTAAAGCCACTTTTCACCCGGAAAACAACAGAACTTGTTTCAATATCAATATTCATTTCCAACTTTTCTTCTTTCACCTTACGATGTTCCAACAAATGATATACAATGCCATTCAAATAAATATATAAAAGAAGTTCTTTGGCCGGAAAAGAAAAAGAAGGCAAAAAGTCTTTATCATATTCTAGCTCATCCCGATAGGCCACACATATATTATTCAGAATTGTATCCAGCGAAACCGTCTTTTCCAACGGATTGCCATACACACACATGTCTGGTGGCAGCAGAAGATAATCAATATAAAAAAATAATGCCTGCATATGCAAATAGGAGACCCGCATACAATTGCATATAAAAAACATCTCTTCGGGCAATTCCAGACGGTTAGAAGTAGCCCAATTGCAGATATCCGATAATTTCCGATAACAGGTGCGTATCACACGATTCATTTCATGAAGATAGATACCTATCGCTGTATTATCTGAAATACCCTGTAAAAATACAGGAGCAGAAGCAGGGATATCACGATGAGGGAACACTAAGATAATCGAAAAAAGTTCATAAGGTACATTATCGTAACTGTTGCTGGCTTCTTCACCACTTTCCACTATGACCTGTACCTCTTGCGAATCGGCTATTTCTTTCACTATGCTCAACCCCAATCCATGTCCTTCAGTTGTCAAATACTGAGCATTAATCCCACGATATTCATGTTCTAAAACACGCTTTGCTTCGTCCTCTTCCAGCCGGGGGCCAAAATTAGAAAAAGTAATCTGTTTATATTCATCATGCACTTCCATCTGCATATCGATAGTAGTATTCGGCATACTATATTTAACAGCATTATCCAGTATTTGCGTAAATACCAACCTAAATAAAGGCGAATAATTATACAAAGTCCAGGCCTCTCGTTTTTGTTCGGGTGTCTCTATATCCGGAGCTATCAGAATCTGATTCAACCTTCGTGTTCTTACTTCGCGAGCGTCTTTTTTCCGATACATATTATGATATTTTTTGTGATTCTTATCACTATTATAATCATTAATGTATTTTCTGCATATCTCTCCGACATTCATAGGACCACACTCTTCGTTGGCAGCAAACATCCGGCGGTAAATATCCATTTCTTCCCGGGATGCAGACAAAGCACACAGTTTCTTTCCCAATGGAACTGCAAGAGATTCGTCCATAGTAGAAGAAAGTACTTCTATTTGTTCCTGCCATTTTATACATTCGTCCGCAAAATGAATGACTGCCTCATTGCATTGCGCTATCAGATTTTGGTTAGTCATAGTTCTATGATATGATAAAAATAGATTATAAGAGTCTGTTTATATTCAACTCACCAGAGAAGTCTACATGCAATATTAGCAAGATTTACAATCATATGCAAGGTTTTGCAGAAGATTTAATCATATAACATACGACTACTCTTATTCAAAAACAGTATAAATAACAAGAAGGTGTCAAAAACCGGAGAAAGCTATTAATATATAAATTTAGAAACGCAGATTAACGCTAAGTTACGCAAAAATTAAATTAAATCTGCGTAAATTAGCGTTAATCTGCGTTTTAATAATAGCGGATTCTACTTTTGCCCCTCTTATAGCAACTTACTAATCAAGAAGTTAACGCGTAATCATCAGCCGTTCATTTTTAACAGAACCATCCTGTAACTCAATTGTCACAATATAGTTGCCCTCTGCCAGATCCATTGCCCGAACAGTAACTTCTGTTTGTCCGGTAAACAAAAGTTCACGCACAGCAAAACCGGTTAGTGAATAAATGAGAACACGCTTAATTTCCTGATCAGCACGCACATACAGGATATCATTTACCGGATTCGGATAGATTTGTACATCCTTTTCGGCGGACACGGCAGACAATCCCGTACCTCCTCCGAACAGACCGGACTGGCTCTTTAAAATTGTAAATGTCGTAGCCCCTGTAAACTGGCGTTGCGGACGCATTATCTCCTCAGCCATTTCACCATCCACCTTCAGGCAATGGTCTTCGGCGGTTACAATATAAGTTTGACTACCCACCTGCTCTACATGATCTATTTGAAACAATTCGTTCATATCTTCCTGTGTTTTCACAGCACCCGAAGGTGGGTTAATCACTTTATAAGATCCAAATTTAACCGACATCCAGCGCCCTTTTAACTCATCACCGGCAGGAATCATAACATCGGTAACAAAAGCATTGCAGGAAGCGCCGTCTTCCTTGCGTACAGTAGAGGTGATAGTTCCGGAATATTTGTAGTTCTCTATTTCTACCGATTCTTCTCCCACGGACAACCGGGAACCGTTAATCAAAATACTCTTCGCCTTCTCTGCGTCTTTACTCTTTGAGAAATCAGCTATCTTACCTTCCATTGCATAGCGCCCCTCGGTTGTTGATATCTTCTCAGCCGGATCAACGCCTGTAATCAGTGCATTGTTCAGATTCACAAGAATCACATCTTCACGACCATCGGTAAAGGTGACAGACACTCCCACATATTCTTCACTATTTTGATTTAACGGAACTTGTTTTACCGAAACAATCTTAGAACCACCATTATACGCCTCCATCACATGCGTAAACAAACTACGCATACCGCTATTTCCGGTGCGGCGTTCCACCAAAGCCGGACGCCAATATTCATACATCGTTGTTCCGGTAGCACGACGATAGGAATTAGGCGACTTACCTAAATATACCGTAGACCGGGCATCATCCACAGCAAAAATCTTAACACCTCTGGAAGCATCCTGTACATAAGTCACGTTCCATTCTCCGGGAGATTGCGCTTTTGACATTTCACGAAAAGCACCATACCAGTTTGTTTTGTCACCTTCTACCACCGGATCTTTATAGGTTACTCCGGTTGGCAAAAGTGGGTATTGGCTGTTAATTTTCGTCATAGACAGGCTGGTTTCAGTCGTCTGATCATACTGTGTAGAACCGTGTAACAGATAGTCGTGCTTCGTTCCTCCCTTTACCACAAATAAGTCGAGCAGATAAGGACGAGACGGATCAATCGTATTCAAAACATGAATACGCTGATAACGTTCTACTTTTCCCGGACGGATCGTTTTACTATAAACCTCTGTTGCAGCAACCCCGTCAATCCCCGGTTCAAACAAGGTGAAGTAACCATTTGTAAATACGTGGCCACTATTGCCAAGAACCTGGCGGGCTGAAGTGAAGTACTGAGTTAGTTCTTCGTCAACGGCAACCAGGTTATGAGCCGTCACACTATTCGTATAATCACGTCCCGGAAGACGGGAATAACGAATATCACCAATCTGCTCTTCTCCATTGGCATAAAGGGTCATAGACATCACACTATGACCTACATGATTGGCTTTATCATTTGCTCCGATATTCGATTGAATCTGCTGATCGCCCGTACCTGCTCCCAACATGGCATGGTAGTAAGCCGGCAATAAAAAAGATTTGGTAGAAGTTCGCTTATCACTGTATCCGGCAGTAGTATCATCAAACGGGGCCATGTCTCCATTCGGGAATCCAACCTGTTTATGAACCAACGTAGTGCGCTGGGTAAACTCCTTACGGGTAACAGATTTTGCAGCAATACGGCGCATCGCGTCAGTTTTCGGTTCAAACATACTGAAATAATCTTCCAACAGCTTAACGTTTGCATAGTTCTCATCGGCATATCCTCTGTGGTAAGAGAAGGACTCAGGATACATACCGTCACGCTTGAAGTTGTTTGCAATACACAACGTATAATAACGATCGACAAAATCAATGATTTTTTCTTTCATTACTTCGTCTTCAATAATAGCAGCCACCTGAATCAGTACACCAATATGTCCCACCAGATTGGTAGATTGATGAGTAGACATCGGCTGGTCAATCACCCATAATCCTATATTAAGGAACAGATCATCAACAATATGCCGGCGTACATCGTAGCCTCTCTCTGCCGAAAGCTCCTTTAGCGCCTGACTTTCATAAATACGATCAAACGATAGTAGTTCTCCCTCATGAAATTCATGAGTCAACCCGTTATGATCCGAAGCACGTTGTACGTTCTGATATTTCGAAAGGTCACTCTTATTCACAATCCGGTCTTTATTCCAACCTTCGGTCATAAAGAAATCAGGCACCGCATTTGCCCACTTGTCTAAAGCCAAAGCCACATAACGGGCATACTTTTCATCTTTTGTCAGTTGGTAGGCGGCTCCCAAAATGGGTAAGTTCTTGGTCATAAAAGCTGTTTTTCCATAATCAATCTGAGCCTGTACATAGGTGTTGCCTTTGGACGTTTTATAATACGGGACTTTAATGATCTTTCCGGTCATAACCTCTGCATTGGCATATAAAACCGTATAATTACTGTTTGGAAACACAGTACCGGTAGCCTTACAGGTTATTTGATCCGGCCGGGCGGGATCCCATGTCCAATCCGTACTATTAACAGAAGCCGGGCTATGCTGCAAACTACGGGGAGCTTGTGTGGGAACTAATCCCAACCATTCAGCTTCCGTATAAGTATCTACCAGTTTTTTGGCATTCGACAAAGTAGATGAGTTATTTCCTAACGGATAATAAGGCCGGGTAAGCGGTTTGGTATAATTGTCATTCTCCAGATATTTCTGAACAATCAGGCCTCCCAAAATAGGGCCATACCCTTCTGCGGTTCTTGAGTTATATGAATAAGAACGAATCCGATACGTCACCGGAACCTGAGAGATAATAGCTTCTTTATTAATATAATGCAGATAGACCCAGCCATCTGCCGAAGGGTGTTTCACCTGTATCACCTCTGTCCAGGAACCATCCGCGTTTTTTTTATCGAGTGCAATGCCATCTGATACGCCTGATTTATAAGGTTTCAACAGAAACAGGGCCATCTTACCGACACTGGGCAATTCCGGTAAAATCAAACTACTGGTTATATGAGATTCTCTAAATACTTCCGATGCATCGGCTCTATATAAATTTTTCATATTCAGCATGCCGATAGAGTTATTATAATTTCCGGGGCGCACTTGTTTCACTATATATTCAAGTTCAGTTCCACCAATATTTGCCACCTCTGCCCCCTTGTAGACCTTGCGGGTTCCTGTAATCCAACTTTTAGCCCAATAATCATTCGCAGTACTTCCGTTGCCGGGCGCCATGGACTCATTTCCCCAGTCCGCTGATAAAAATGAATCATAAATATAGCATTCGTCTACATTGATATTGGTTACATCAGATAAACTTTGTGCCTGAGTGGTCAGTGTGAGCGTGCACACGCTCATCAAAAGAGATTTAAAAAGAAGTAGTGTCTTTCCCATTGTATTCGTCTTTATATATTAATGATAGATTAACGATTACAAATTAACCTCTTTTTTTATAGAAGAAATTGAAGTATTTTCTCAAAAGATTGCACTAATATACACAAAAAGAGATGGAAAGATAATAAATCACCTTTTCACCTCTCTTATTTCTTACAATCTGATAAGTTGCCCGGCTATTTTACTTTCTTTACAACCCGTGCCGGATTGCCCACCGCAACACTATCAGCCGGTATATCTTTAGTTACTACACTCCCTGCTCCAATGATACAACGATCTCCAATCGTCACTCCGGGACAGATAACAGCGCCACCACCAATCCAGCAATCTTTACCGATCGTGACCGGATAAGCATATTCTTTCGGTTCACGCCGTTCTATATAATCCACCGGATGATGAGGGGTATAAATCTGCACACAAGGGCCCACCAATGTATGGACTCCGATCGTTATATATCCACCATCCAGAAAAGTACAGTTAGCATTGACAAATACATATTCGCCTAGCCGGATACCATCACCGTGATCACAGTGAAAAGGCGGGCAAATAACAGATGTAACAGGGATATCCGGTATCAGTTCCTCGAGCAAGGGACGATATTCCTCGTCATAAGTACTCAACCCACGCATACGGGCCAATAACTTTTTAGCTTTCTCAAAACGTACCTGCATTTCCGGCACAGACATATCAGCCAGTTGCCCATTACGCATTTTGTCTACTTCACTCATCTTATTCTGTTGCTCCATTAGTGAATATTAATTTCTTTTCGTTTGATAATCGTTCATTAAACTCAAATCCCTCCCAGTGAAAAGCTTTCAAATCCTGCGGAGATTCTATCCGGTTTTTCAGAATAAAACGTGTCATCTCCCCACGAGACATTTTGGTGTAAACTACAATAGTAGAAAGTTTGCCATTCTTCCATACATGAAATTCGGGGGTAACAATCGTCACTTCCTGTTCTATACGCTTCCAGTCAAACAAACCACGCATTTCATCACTTGCCAGATTACATAGCACGCCTCCGGTGGCTTTGATCTCTTTAAGAAATGAATCGGTAAGCCGGGACTGCCAATAAGAAAACAGAGTTTTACCACCTTGCTCAGGGAGTCTTACATCTCCTTCAAGACGATACAAACGGATTAGATCTAACGGACGAAGTAAACCGTAGCAAAATGAAGTGAACCGAAGATGTTCCTGTGCATAGCGAAAATCGTCTTCTGAAAAATCTTTCGGATTCAACCGTTTAAAAACAATACCTGTATAGGCAAGCAGGGCCGGAAGCGCACGAGTATCCTCTGAATGAAAAGCCTGATAACGTTTGTAATTCTCGACAGCAATCTTAGGATTCACACGCAACAAATGCTCTAACTCTTCTACAGAAAACTGCGACATCTCTAAAGCAATTTCTGCCGCTTCTTTCTGAAAACAAGGTATAGTAGTAAAAGGGACTTTCACTTTTGAAACATCACTCATGGTTTTGGCGCAGGATAAAAGTATAAGCATAAATGGAGGATTTACGATTTAATAATTTACGATTTACGATTGATAAATGATAATTGGCAAATCACAAATGAGGATTTACGATTGATATTAGTTTAGAGCAAAGTTAAACTTTTTAGTTGTACCTTTGTTGTTCATTTAATAAAAATAACAATCAGTATGGGAAAGAAGTTTTATTTTGCAGCAATACTCTGTGCTTTTATTATGACAGGGTGTACAAACAGTAAAAAAACAAACAATGCCGACAGTATGAGTGCAGATACTACACAGGTAGCAGATATGCACAATGCAGAAACCTCACTTGATTATTTTGGAGAGTATAAAGGAACAATTCCCGCAGCTGACTGTCCGGGGATAGATGTTACTTTGGTTTTCAACAAGGATCATACGTATACACAGAAATATATTTACCAGGAAAGAAAAGATGCGGAGTTTGATGAAGCAGGTACTTTCGTAATAGAAGGCAATATATTGACTACGACTTCCAAAGAAGGAGATAAATCTTATTATAAGGTGGAAGAAGGCCGGATAGTAATGCTGGATGCAGACAAACAGCCCATCACAGGAGCACTTGCTGATTTGTATGTGTTGAAGCAGGAAAAAGTCTTTTAATTACGCTTCTTATTCAACACAATAAATCAAAAGTATGATAAAGAGATAGGAAATTATGTAAAAAAACAGTTTATATATTCTATCTCTTTATCAAAGGTAAAATAGTACAAAGAGAAAATTATTGTATACTGTTCAATAAATCAATTTTCCCCTCATTAACCAATTTCAATATCAATTCACCAAACAGTGTATTTTGCCATGCAAACCAGGCACGGGTAAAATTGGCAGGATCATCTTTATGGAAGGATTCATGCATAAACCCTGTACCTGCATCCGTATCCATAAGCATCTTCACACAAGTCTTTATCTCTTCGTCATTCTGGCTTGTGAAAGCTTTCATCATAATACTCATCGGCCAGATCATATCATAACCGATATGTGGACCTCCGATACCTTCTCCGGCTTTTCCTTTGAAGAAATACGGATTGTCTTTGCTCCATACAAAACGACGCGTATTCTGATAGATCGGATCATTCACATCCATATCGCCCAGATAAGGCATAGCTATCAGACTGGGTACATTCGCATCATCCATCAACAGCTGATTTCCGAAACCATCTACTTCAAAAGCATAAATTGTTCCGTATTTGGGATGATTATAGGTTGCATATTTCTTCAGTGCACCTTCCACTTCCTGTGCAAGATCCGTACATTGCTGAGCCAGATCAGTTCTCTGATTTACCGCAGTCAATATCTCTGCAGCTTTTCTAAGTGAAGATACGGCAAAGAAGTTTGACGGAACAAGAAATTGCAGTGTTGTAGCATCATCCGACGGACGGAAAGAAGAGACTATCAATCCTACCGGATTTACAGGAGCTCCCAAACCATTATTATTCAGAGTGTCGAGCGCACGCTCCGTTTTACGCTGGAATTTGTAATAATCCACCTTATCTTTACGCTGCTGCTCTTTAAATGTTCTCAAAATATTGGTGATGGCCTGTATCCATTCGTTATCAAAGATGCTGGCATCTCCTGTCTCTTTCCAGTACTGATAGGCCAATCGAAGCGGATAACAAAGAGAATCAATCTCCCATTTACGCTCATGGAGTTCCGGTTTCATATCCGTCAGGTCACTCATCCATTCGCCACCTTTCGCTCCATCATTGAAAGCATTTGCATACGGATCAATAATGATACACTTAAACTGACGGCGAATGACTCCTTCAAGCATTTTTTTCAGTTCCGGATCCTTGTTTGCCAACTGTATATAAGGCCAAACCTGTGCTCCAGAATCACGCAACCACATGGCATGAATATCTCCCGTATATACAAAAGTATCGGGTTTACCATCCGTTGTACGGTAATGTACAGTCGTTTCGAGCGTATTTGGGAAACAGTTTTCAAACATCCAGGACAATTTCCGGTTAGTCAACAACTTCTTAACCCGCACAATTTCAGCCTCTACTGCTTTAGAGGTAAACAATCGCTTCTTCATCTCCGGGCGGTTACTCTTATAAGCGGCCGCCAGACAAGCCTGGTTGATTACAACCGTATTGTCTTTTGCCACAACAAAGTCGGCCGCATTTGCATGGTTTCCGAAAAATAGAGCGGCTGTGATAGCACACAAACTGATGTTTTTCTTTTTCATTCGTCTTTATATTTTAGTTAATCAATTCTTTAATACCAGCGAGCCGACCATACATTTCTACCATAGCGGCCTGTGTCAGCAACCACTTTTTATCATCTTTGTCATTTCCACTCAAATCTACGCTAAACAAACCCTTATCATCACGGGCATTGTTCCAGGCATATTCCAGGCTCCTATTAAATGCATCCAGATACGTTTTATTTTGATCCTGTTGGTAGAGTTCGATGAAACCTCTCAGCATGACAGCACTGAACCAGATATCTCCTTTTTTCAGTAACTTGAAAGGTTCACCGGTAGCAGATGTAAAGTCCATAAAGAAATAGTTATAGCATTCTTTAGCAATATTCTGCGCATCAGCCAGATACTCCGGTTGTCCGGTCAACTGATAAAGTAAAGCAGCAGACTGCATCATTTGTCCGCTGTTGTATGCATATTTTGCTCTCCCTATCTTACCATCAAGACGAATGTTATCAAAATAGAGATAATCTGTAGAGTCCTGCAAATGGGCTTTCGTCCATTCATACAATTCTTTTCCCTGCGTATAGTATATACTATCTTTCGTTGCTTTAAAAAGTTTCAATGCCAAAACAGATCCCGGTGCATTGGAGCACGTATGTTTAGCCTCTTTTTTCTGCTCACACCAGTAAATACCTCCACCCAGCTGATCATCCATTCCACTCTGGATAAATCTCCATATCAACTGAGCTTTCTCAAGATATGCAGCCTCCTGGGTCATTTGATAAATATCCGTGAAGTCAATACCCAACCATACATTGTCATCATAAAACCGATCTGAAGGAGAAGAGGTGCGAATATAAGATGAATAAGCGTGAGGCTCTCTTTTTATATCAAAATACTCTTCCAATCCGGGCAAAATCCTTTCATCCAACAATTCCTTATATTCTTTTTTATCACTTGCCTCATACATCGCATTTACCGCAGAGAACATGCCGGAGTAAGGCCAAAGATAAGAATACTGGTTGGGTAGATTTGCCTGCTCTTCGGATGCTAAATAAGTAACATTGCTTTGCTCATCAAAAGGGTAATTCTCCCGCAACAGATTAACACCCGGCCGTGAATAACACTGATAGATAGAATCTAATGCTTCCTGCGCTCTGGCTAAATTAGGATTCATATTTACCTGCTCTTTGTGGACACAACCTACCAAAGAAGCAGCACATAACAAGCCTACTAAAAAATATCCTGCCTTCATATTTACTTTATTAATTAATAGTATTGATATTCATTAAATAATTCATTTCTTCTGTTTGCTATCCGTTATTTCGAATAAGCTGATGGCAAATCCGCTACCAATTGCAATCCGATGATTTTAACTCTTGTACCGAAAGTCGGCAAGTTATCAGCGAAATAAGACCGATAAAGAAAAGAATGTTCTTCATGTTATTAAACCAGTATATTAAATCTAAAAAAAACGGGGTATCATCATACCCACCTTATTACAGAATTGTTATCCCGGTAACAATCTTTTTTACCCCTTTATACTATACCCTATTGTTATTCTAATCAGATGTCACAAAACTATGGCTCAGACTAGATTATCAGTATACAATTTTATGACATTAGTGTACTTAAAGAGCCGAAAGACAGAGAAATAAACATATATGTCATAAAATCGTATACTTTTTAAATTCCCTTTCTGCCATTATCACTCTTTTTTATTTAATTTTGCAGCAAGTACAGGAACTCTTTATATTAATCGTGACACACAACTACATTTTATGAGAACCTCCTATCTATACTATACCTTTTCACTTCTACTATTCCTACTTAGTATAACGAGTGAAATCAACGCATACAACCTGCGGCAATATTCCAGTCAGAACGGGTTGTCAAACAGTGCTATTCTATCCCTTTGCCAGGATAACAATGGCTTAATGTGGATAGGAACTTGTGACGGATTAAACATTTTCGATGGTACTGCCCCACGACTGTACAAACCTGCAAATTCCCGCATTGGTTTCTCCGGCAACATTATAGGCAACATAATGGAGACCGAAGAAGATGTATTATGGATACAGACCAATTATGGTCTTGACCGTTTCGACTCTCACCAGCAGACAATTCAGAGCTTCAAGGAGTTCAAAGACATCAATAAAATGACAAAAAGTGCCGCGGGAGATGTATATATCATCAAAGATGACGGCAACATCTATTATTTCAACCGGCGCGACAATGAGTTCCGGAAGTTAGATGTAGGAACGGTTGTTTTTGAGAATGTCCTGCAAATAGTTGCAGACAGTTCAGACATTCTTTGGATTTTCTCATCAGACGGTAGCAACCAAAGTTATGCGATAGAAAAAGAGAAGGACGAAATAAAACTCTCACCACACAATCATTTCAATCACCCGGAGAAGTTACTCTGGGCTTCAGCCGAAAATAATCTGCTCTACTTCATTGATAGGACTTACGCTTTCTATGAATATGACTTGAACAGCCAAAAGAAATATTATATTGTCGACCTTGAGTCCGAGATACATCAACGTGGAGAAGTATCCTCTATCATAAAGAAACAGAATGATTACTATATCGGATTTAAGAGTAGCGGCCTGATCCAACTGAAGTATCAGCCCGACCAGAAAATAAAGTATATCATACAACCTACCGATATCCGGACCGGAATATTTTGTCTGCTGAAAGATAAATTCCAGGACATCATCTGGATAGGTACAGACGGACAAGGATTGTACATGTATTTTGCCGATACATTTTCGATAAAGAATACACTGCTAAATACACCGGCCTATCAGATAAACAATCCGATTCGCGCACTCTATCTTGATGATGAACAAACGCTATGGATCGGAACGAAAGGAAATGGGATATTACGCATGTTCAACTATCATCCGGAGGCAGAGACGGATATAAGCCTCAAAACAGAACAACTGCTGACCAATAACAGTACACTTACAGACAACTCTGTCTATTGTTTTGCTCCGAGTCATTGGAAAAGACTCTGGATAGGAACCGAGAACGGTATAAACTACTATTCGTATCCGGACCGGAAAATAAAACAGTTCCCCGTTCTGGCAGAAGGAAAAACAGTAAAGTATGTCCATTCTATCTGCGAACAAAACGATAGTACCCTCTGGATTGCCACAGTAGGAGAAGGTATTGTGAAAGTGTCTTTAAATGGTTCCGGAAGTTCCCTCGCTGTGAAGCGTGCGGAGAGAATTGTCCTGGATAAGGGAAAACGCGCATCCAACTACTTTTTTGTCTCTTTCCAGGAAAGTGATTCCGTCATGTGGTTTGGCAACCGCGGATACGGAGCCTATCGGATCAATACACATACGGGGCAAATGAAAACCTATCTGTTTGATCAGGCTATAAAAAGCCAGACTGTAAACGATATCTTTGCTATTCTGAAAAATGATGCGGGACATTGGTTCGGTACAAGCTTCGGACTGACGCGTATTTATAATGACGATTATTACATATATAACGAGACCAACGGTTTTCTCAATAATACGATTCATGGCATTCTTGAAGACAGGAAACAGAATCTTTGGATCAGTACCAATCAAGGTCTGGTAAGATTTAATATCCAAACCAATGCTGTGCAGACTTATCATCAGCGAAATGATCTGAAAGTAACAGAATTCAGTGACGGAGCTTATTTTAAAGACAAACGTACGAATACTCTTTTCTTTGGTGGTACGAACGGTTTTATAACGATTAATGAGAACAACTCCACTGCCATAGAATATATGCCTGCCCTGCAATTTAATCGTTTGTCTATCTTTGGCAAGGAATATGATATATATGATTTCTTCAGGGAAGACAAAAAACAGAAGGTACTCGAGCTGGACTATAGCCAGAACTTCTTCAGCCTGTCATTCATAGCTATCGACTATGTCAATGGAAATAATTACACTTACTCTTACAAGATTGACGGTTTGAGTGAAAACTGGATAGAGAATGGACTTTCTACCACAGCTGTCTTTTCTAATCTCTCCCCCGGGCAGTATACGCTATTAGTAAAATACCGGAGCAATATCACGGGAGAAGAAAGCACGCCCCAATCCCTCATTATCCGTATCATCCCTCCCTGGTACAGAACAACTATTGCTTACTCTATTTACTTTATACTATTTATCGGATTCGTATCCGGGTGTATTTACATGTTTATTAAGCGGTATCGGCACAAAAGGGATCGCATGATCGAGCAAATGAACCGCCAACAACGGAATGAATTGTATGAGTCTAAACTTCGTTTTTTTACCAATGTCACTCATGAGTTCTGTACTCCCCTGACCTTGATCTATGGTCCTTGCCAGAAGATCTTATCACATACGGAAGCGGATAATTATGTTCATAAATATGCCACGATGATTTTGCAGAACGCTCAGAAGCTGAATACTTTGATTCTGGAGTTAATAGAATTCCGTCGTTTGGAAACCGGAAATAAAGTACTTGAAATAAAGCAGCTCCCTATATCCGAACAGACGAAGGACATAGCCGAATCTTTCTGTGAACTGGCCGAAAGTCAGAAGATAAACTATCAATTGAAAATAGAAGAAGATGTTTACTGGAATTCGGATGCCAGTTGCTTCAATAAGATAGTAAATAATCTATTGTCCAATGCATTCAAATATACGCCGGAGAATGGAAGCATAATCGTAGAACAACGTATAGCAGAAGGACAGCTTTGCATTCGTATCTCAAATACGGGGAAGGGAATTGCTAAGGAGAATCTAACCAAGATATTCGACCGCTACAAGATACTGGACAATTTTGAAGTGCAAAACAAGAATGGTATTTCTCCCCGAAACGGATTGGGACTCGCCATTTGCCATAGCATGGTAAACCTTCTGAACGGGCAGATTCAGGTAACAAGTGTACCCGGTCAGATCACCACTTTTGAAGTTACTCTGCCGGCATTGGCTGTTACAACAGCTTCTGTTCCCGAAGAAAGTATACTCACAGAACCACCTGTACAGGCAGATAACAAACCGGTTGAATTAGAAAATATACCGGCAACTTATGATCCTTCCAGGCAAACGGTAGTCATTATCGATGACGATCCTTCTATGTTATGGTTTATTTCCGATTTGTTTGCAGGCAAATACAATGTGCTTTCATTCGATAATGCAGCAAAAGCGATAGAACAACTGGAACTCAAATCTGCCGATCTGATTATCTCAGATGTAATGATGCCGGATATAGACGGAATATCATTCGCAAAAAGAGTGAAATCGAACAAGCTGCTTACACATATCCCATTAATCTTATTATCGGCACTCAATAGTGTGAACGATCAGATGAAGGGCATTGAGTCCGGAGCAGAAGCTTACGTTACCAAACCTTTCAATGCAGAGTATCTGATAAAACTGGCAGAACGGCTTATCCAGAGGGAAAAAGAATTAAAGGAGTATTATAATTCAATACTCAGTACTTTCAAGCTGGACGACGGGCAATTCTTACACAAAGAGAATAAAGTATTTTTTGAGAAAATGATGCAATTAATTGATAAGAATATTACCAACGATGAATTGTCTGTTGAATTTTTAAGCAGTTCCTTAGGGTATAGTACCCGGCATTTTTACCGAAAGCTGAAGGAGATTACAGAAAAGACTCCTGCTGATATCATCAAAGAATATCGATTGGCCATAGCAAAAAATCTATTGCTTACTACTAATTTGTCAATAGAAGAGATTATGGACAAATCGGGATTTATCAATCGCGGGACTTTCTATAAGATATTCTCACAGAAGTATAATATGCCTCCACGGCAATATAGAGAACAACAGAAAGAAGAATTTAAGGAGGTATCTAAGAAAGTAACCAACCCGGTTGTTCTTTCGGAGGATGAAGAAGAATGCAAACTTTAGACATCAGATTTATTTAAGAAACAACAGAGAATATTCATTTAAAACAATAATATTTTTATCAAACTAAAGCTAAACTCATTTTTTTTTATAACTTTGTAAACAAACGAGGTTAGGAAGAATTCTACACCTTAATCAAAATAACAGAACAAGATTAATAATTTGCTTTATTTGATGAAATTATGAAACAGCTGTTATTACTATTGACCACCCTATTTTTATTATGCATATCCTGCAATAAGGAAAGCATAGATATAGAGACTGAAGATGAGAGCGGACTCGTTGAAGTTAGTGTTTTCTATACAACAAAAGAAAATCCTAATATTTTAATGCCCGATTCTTATTCTAAACTGTATATATATTACGATCAGCATTTTACAGGTTTTACAGGTTATTCCTTCCAAGATGGGAAATTAACAAAAGAGGGAAAAACTATATTTCCGGATCAAAGTGCTTCAGCAGACAAAGAAGGCAAAATACTATTACGGCTAAATTATATAAATAAACCGCTTACGCTTTTTGTAGAAAGTAACCACTGCAAAAGAATATCAATAGGCAGTCATTCTACAGGGGAAAAGAAAATCATTTCTACAATTACATTTGGCCCATAAATTTCACGTACTTTATCCACCTCAAAAACCCTTGTTTCTTCTTCAGAATTCATACGAATTTCGATCTACTATGAATTCAAAAATGAATATGTTGTGTCAGTATATCTCCTCTACCCTTTACCCTCACCCTTTCGGAGGAAGATGAAGCCCCGCAATGATAGTGTATATAGTATTAACATACTATTTTACAAACAAATCCTCTTTCAAGAAGGTACATCTAAAAGATAAGGAAGGTGTACCAGTCTAATGCTGTTATTTATCCTTCACCGATGAACGATCTCTACCAAGCAAAGGAAGTCTATCTTTCCCGATGAGGGACGTTGTTAAACATCTACATGTTTAACAACGCTTCATTACGACTCTCTGTGAGTTCGACTACGACTTAAATAAATTACCTTCCCTTTGATTGCCCAACGTACCTCCACATAAGAAAAAAACAGGGTGATAATGCCACGCATTACCACCCTGAACTCTTTATAGCAAGAAAAGCTTATTTATATTCCTGCCAGCTCTTTATCTGGATATCTTCGAGTTTCAACTCGCAGAATGCTTCAATAAATGCACTTGCCAGACGGGCATTGGTGATCAACGGAATATTGTGGTCGATAGCACCGCGGCGGATACGATAACCGTTCGTCAGCTCACGCTTGCTATGATTCTTCGGGATATTGACAATCAGGTCGAACTTGTGGTCGGCAATCATCTTCATCACGTTGTTTTCTGCTCCCGGCTTTTCATCGGGCCAGTACACCGGAGTGGTATCTACACCGTGTGCATTGAGGAAAGCAGCCGTTCCGGCAGTAGCATAAATCTTATATCCCTGTGCAAACAGAGCACGGCTGGCATCCAGCAAATCAACTTTTGATTTCATGGCACCGGAAGAGAACATAACACCTTTCTCTTTTGAAGGTATCTTGAATCCGGTAGAAATCATTGCATTCAGCAAGGCTTCGGAGAAGTCATCACCGATACAACCCACCTCACCGGTTGAAGACATATCTACACCCAAAACAGGGTCGGCCTTATGCAAACGGGAGAATGAGAACTGAGAAGCCTTTACACCAATCCAGTCGATATCAAAGGCAGACTTGTCCGGACGGCTGTACGGAGCGTCAAGCATGATACGGGTAGCTGTTTCGATAAAGTTACGTTTCAGTACTTTAGACACGAATGGGAAACTACGCGAAGCACGCAGGTTACATTCAATCACTTTCACCTCATTGTTGCGAGCCAGGAACTGGATGTTGAACGGACCGGAGATATTAAGTTCTTTTGCAATCTGGCGACTGATTTTCTTAATGCGGCGAGCTGTTGCAAAGTAGATCTTTTGTGCAGGGAATACCAATGTAGCATCACCGGAGTGAACACCGGCAAACTCAACATGTTCAGAGATGGCATATTCCACCACTTCACCATTCTGAGCTACTGCATCAAATTCTATCTCTTTCGTGTTTTCGAGGAACTGAGAAACAACTACCGGATATTCTTTTGAAACCTCAGCAGCCATCTTCAGGAAGTTCTCCAACTCTTCGTCGTCATAGCAAACATTCATTGCTGCACCCGAAAGTACGTAAGACGGACGAACCAACACCGGATAACCTACCTTTTCAACGAAGCCTTTCACTTCTTCAAGACTGGTGAGCTCCATCCATGCCGGTTGGTCAATGCCCAGCTGATCGAGCATAGCAGAGAATTTATTACGGTTCTCGGCACGATCGATAGAAACCGGAGAAGTACCCAGTACGGGAACCGACTGACGATAAAGTTTCATTGCTAAGTTGTTCGGAATCTGTCCGCCCACGGAAACAATAACACCACGAGGCTGTTCGAGGTCGATCACATCGAGTACACGCTCAAAGGAAAGCTCGTCAAAGTACAGACGGTCGCACATATCATAGTCAGTTGATACCGTTTCGGGGTTATAGTTGATCATGATAGATTTGTAACCTAACTTACGAGCTGTCTGTACAGCATTTACCGAACACCAGTCAAACTCTACCGAGCTACCGATACGATATGCACCCGAACCGAGAACGACTACTGATTTCTCATTCTTATAATAGTTTACATCATACCCTTCTACAGCATACGTCATGTAGAGATAATTGGTCAGTTCCGGATGTTCAGAAGCAATTGTGTTGATACGTTTTACAGCCGGAAGAACACCCAACGATTTACGATGTGCACGAACAGCCAGGTTTTCTTTCTCCATATTGCCGGTCGGATTCAATACGAAACGAGCTATCTGGAAGTCAGAGAAACCGAGAATCTTCGCTTCGCGCATCACATCAGCAGGAATATCCTCTACTTTACTATAAGTAGAAAGTTTCACTTTATAGTCAACAATATTTTTCAATTTACCAAGGAACCACGGATCAATCTTAGTCAGATCGTGGATACGGTCAATCGTATATCCTTGCTCCAAAGCCTGTGCAATAGCAAATACGCGCAGGTCAGTAGGATTAGCCAGTTCTTTGTCGAGGTCATCAAAAGTCACATCATCATTACCTACAAATCCGTGCATACCTTGCCCGATCATACGAAGTCCTTTCTGGATGATCTCTTCAAAAGAACGACCGATAGACATGATTTCGCCTACCGACTTCATACTCGAACCGATTTCACGGGATACACCGGCAAACTTAGTAAGGTCCCAACGAGGAATCTTACAGATATAGTAGTCAAGTTGCGGAGCCAGATAAGCAGAATTCGGAGTTCCCATCTCACCAATCTGATCGAGTGTGTAGCCTAAAGCAACTTTGGCAGCAACAAATGCCAACGGATAACCGGTAGCTTTGGAAGCCAAGGCAGAAGAACGACTCAGACGGGCATTAACTTCGATAACGCGATAGTCATCCGTTTCGGAATTGAAAGCATATTGAATGTTACATTCGCCTACAATGCCCAAATGACGAATACATTTTGTAGAAAGTTCTTTCAATAATGTAAGTTCCTTATCATCCAACGAGCAGGTAGGAGCTACCACGATAGACTCACCTGTATGGATGCCCAACGGGTCGAAGTTTTCCATGCTTGCCACTGTGAAACAGTGATCGTTGGCATCACGAATTACCTCAAACTCAATTTCTTTCCATCCTTTCAGAGATTCTTCTACGAGAATTTGTTTGGAGAATGCAAATGAACTTTCAGCCAATTTCAAGAATTCTTCTTCGTCGGCACAAATACCGCTTCCAAGACCTCCCAATGCATAAGCCGAACGAACCATAACCGGATATCCGATGCGACGTGCAGCAGCAATGGCATCTTCCATATTCTCCACCGCCTGGCTGACAGGAGTCTTCATGTCAATCTCATTGAGCTTCTTCACGAACAAGTCGCGGTCTTCTGTATACATGATGGCCTCAACAGAAGTACCTAATACTTTCACACCATATTTGTCGAGAACCCCATTTGTGTAAAGTTCAGCACCACAATTCAGCGCCGTTTGACCACCAAATGCAAGGAGAATTCCATCAGGACATTCCTTCTTTATAATCTCTTCTACAAAGTAGGTTGTCACGGGAAGGAAATACACTTTATCAGCAATTCCTTCAGAAGTCTGAATGGTTGCAATGTTCGGATTAACCAATACCGAACTGATACCTTCTTCTTTCAAGGCCTTCAGTGCCTGCGAACCAGAGTAGTCAAACTCCCCGGCTTGTCCGATTTTGAGTGCTCCTGAACCCAGAACCAGGACTTTCTTCATTTCCTTTTCCATTTCTCTTGTTGTTATAATGTTGTTGTTTCTTAAAGTTACCACATAAAAAAAATGCGTTACCCTAACAAAAGGACTAACGCATTACCAAAGAACTAAAATATCGTTTTTGGAGAAAATAGAAGAAGTATACAGATTCCGGATGGAAAACATCCGAACGAAGATATTGCTTACTTCTTATTTCCTGTTGATTCATTGCTATTTTTAAAATTTATGCAAAGTAACGACTTATTTCTATAAATACAAAAGATTCGGGAAAGAATATTTCCTACAAAGTAGTATTCGACATCATTTTGTTTCCTATATTTGCACCTCGTAAACATCAATAATTTCAAAACATGAAAAGACTTACACTTATTCTGTTTGCCGCATTATGTATTGCAGCAAACCTATCTGCTCAAAACAAACCAGGTAAAGGTTCATTTGGTACTGAAGTTCAGTTTAACCCGTTTGATCAAAACGGAGAAACGTTCAAATTGGACGGACTAAAGTTCCGCTACTTCGTAACAGACAAAGACGCTATTCGCCTGAAACTGGGATTCAACCTGGACCATTCTAACTTTACAAATAAAGAAGAAGGCGAAACACAGGCGGATTACACTTCGACCAAATTTAAATATAATGTGGGAGACTTCCGTCTGGATGCAGGTTACGAACGCCATTTCGATATCAGCAAAAGAGTAAATGTCTATGTTGGAGGTTCTTTTGGGTTCACCCGTCATTTCGCCTCCACTAAGTTAGAAACTGTTTCTAATGAACTCTCAACTACATTCAAAGGTGAGATCACCAATGGGGCCATTACCCCTGACTCAAATGCAGACGAACTGGATATTGAAAATATGTTGCCAGCCGTGAATGACAGAGCTTACTGGGGAATCAATGCAGCAATTTTCACCGGTCTGGATTTTTACGTATACAAAGGACTCTATGTAGGTACAGAGCTTGGGCTGAAACTGGAGAACCGTAAATCGAGCAAAATGACTTACAGAGCAGTGGCAGATAAAACCAATTACCTCGAAGAAACGAGCGATAAGGCTATTACAACAAAGGTTAAGACTTATATAGAACCGGTTCTCCGATTGGGTTGGACTTTCTAAACGATGCAATAGCCACCTTTTTATTTTATCCTTTTTTATTCGTATCTTTGCCAAAGCGAAAATAAGCTGCACCTAATATATAAAAGTATAAAGAAAATGGGAAAAGAAAAGATCATATTAACGGGCGACCGCCCGACAGGTAGACTTCACATCGGACACTACGTGGGCTCTTTGAAAAGAAGGGTAGACCTCCAAAACTCCGGCGACTTCAGTAAGATGTTTGTTTTCATTGCTGATGCGCAAGCTTTGACGGACAATATTGATAATCCCGAAAAGGTACGTCAAAATGTTATCGAAGTAGCTCTCGATTATCTGGCTTGCGGACTCGATCCGGCCAAAGCTACTATTTTCATCCAGTCACAGATTCCGGAACTTTGTGAATTGTCTTTCTATTTCATGGATCTGGTGACCGTGTCACGTTTGCAACGCAATCCGACGGTAAAGACGGAAATCCAAATGCGTAACTTTGAGACGAGTATCCCAGTAGGTTTCTTTACTTATCCCATCAGTCAGGCTGCTGATATCACTGCATTCCGCGCAACAACTGTTCCGGTAGGTGAAGATCAGGAACCGATGATTGAGCAGGCAAGAGAAATTGTACGCCGCTTCAATTATATCTATGGTGAAACTTTGGTAGAACCGGAAATCCTGTTACCCGATAATGCTGCTTGTCTGCGTCTACCGGGCACCGATGGTAAGGCTAAAATGAGTAAATCATTGGGTAATTGTATCTACCTCTCCGAAAGTGCCGACGAAATACAGAAAAAGGTAATGAGCATGTTCACCGATCCCGACCATCTGCGTGTACAGGACCCGGGTAAGATAGAAGGTAACACTGTATTCACATATCTTGATGCATTCTGTCGTCCGGAACATTTCGAGCGTTATCTGCCGGATTATCCGAACCTGAATGAGCTGAAAGCCCACTATCAACGTGGTGGACTGGGAGATGTGAAAGTAAAACGCTTCTTAAATGCCATTATGCAGGAGACACTGGAGCCGATCCGTAACCGCCGGAAAGAGTTTGAGAAAGATATCCCTGCCATCTATGAGATGCTGAAACAAGGATGCGAAGTGGCAAGAGCTACCGCAGCCGAGACATTGGCTGATGTAAAGAAAGCAATGAAGATCAATTACTTCGATGATAAAGAACTGATCGAAGAACAGGTAAAACGCTTCTCTCAGGAATAAGAGATTAATCTGCGTTTTAGCAGACTCTCCTACAACTAAAAAAGTCCGGACTCATTTGCCCGGACTTTTTATTTCTATGAATAAATTCCAAACTACGGTTTCCAAATATACCAATAAATAATGATTGCGTAAATCCTCCGACAAACAGCAGCCGTACAAATACCCCAATATAGCGATTGCCAGGCATATCCCGTTTATCTACTTTTGCACCGCAAACTATTCAGGATAACGATTGATATGAAAAGAAAGAAAAAAAGTATGTTTAAATGGTATTTGTCGGTTATACCTATTCTCATTAATATTCCTCTGATTTCTGAAGCTCAGAACACAGTTTCCGAAGAACACACTTCGATACCGGACATCAAAAACAACAATTATGTAGAACTCGACGAGGTAGTTATTGTCGGTAAAAGTGAGGCCCGCCGACAGCAGGAGCAGGCATTCGCCATCTCGGTTGCCGATTTGAGCAAGAACTATAATACTTCTGTCGATATCGGTACTATCACCAACCGTATGGCAGGAGTCAAACTCCGTGTAAATGGTGGAGTCGGCTCTGATTACAATTTCACCTTGAACGGTTTTTCCGGACGACAGGTAAAATTTTTCATGGACGGTCTGGCAATGGACAATTTCGGTGATGCTTTCAGCATAAATAACCTTCCTGCCAATATGGTGGAACGAGTGGAAGTCTACAAAGGTGTACTCCCCATAGGCTTGGGAGCTGATGCATTGGGCGGTGCGGTCAATGTAATCACCCGCAAGACTGCAAATTACTTGGATGTTTCATACTCCTTCGGCTCATTCAACACACACAAAGCCTCCATTAACGGAGCATATACTAACGGAAAAACCGGACTCACAACCCGCCTCACTTCTTTCCTCAATTATTCGGATAATAATTATAAGGTATATGTACCGATCATTGACTTGGAAAGCGGGCAGAAATTGGGCAATCAATGGGTTAAGCGTTTCCATGACGGATATAAGTCGTTGGGAGTACGATTAGAAACCGGTT
>ERZ824598.1887-NODE-1887-length-23971-cov-5.026050_pt1 | contig 23971 bp, 25 predicted proteins | sample MGYA00519934_ERZ824598 | MGnify/ENA primary metagenome ERZ824598 (study PRJEB31778, sample SAMEA3449177) | human gut metagenome | biome: human gut; feature: human-associated habitat; material: faeces | place: United Kingdom | collected 2010/2012 ...
GTTTTATTTCCACTTTCTCCACAGAGTTCTCCACTTTTTAAATTCACATAATTTTTTTACCCAATTTTATTTACAAATTGTTATCCACATTTTCCACACAGTTTTCAACATCTATATATCCCTTTATTTTCAATAAATTTATCGATTTTTGTAATTTTTTAACAATCGCTGTAAATGGTGTTTTACACAGTTAACTCCAAGTCATTAAATTTACATAATATTTGTATATTTCGAGCAGTATCGTTGATTTGCCGTTTTTTCGAATTGTGTAACCAGATTTGCAAAAATCTTTAAGCCTCCCTTCAAAAAAACAAGTCAATTCCCTTTACGCGAAGCTTACATTTTTTTGCATATTCATCTTTCTTTTGACCTCGCAGGGATTCTTTCAAAAAAAAGCGGCTGCCGCAGCAGCCGCTCTTTCAATCTGCATTTATCTCTGCCTCAATGGCTCTTGTGGCATAGGCATTGAGGGACATATCCGCCACATGTCCCGCCAGGTACTCATAGTATCCCTGGGCGCCGATCATGGCGCCGTTGTCGCCGCAGAGGCTCAGAGGCGGCAGGTACAGGCGGTATCCGGCCCTGTCGCAGGCCCGCTGCAGATCGGAGCGGATGATGGTGTTGGCGGCCACGCCGCCGGCGGCTGCGATGCACCGGCGGTCCCGGAGACGGGCGGCCTCCATGGCCCGGGGCACCAGCTCGTCGGACACCGCCTGGTTGAAGTCGTGGGCCAGGGCGGCGGCGTCCAGGGGCTCCCCCTTCTGCTGGGCGTTGTGGGCCAGGTTCACCACGGCGGTTTTCAGGCCCGAGAAGCTCATATCCAGGGGCGCACCCTCCACATGGGCCCGGGGCAGGGTGTATTTTCCTCCCGGTGACCGGGCGGCCAGCCGGTCCATGGGCTTTCCGCCGGGGTACGGCAGGCCCAGCACCCGGGCGGCCTTGTCGAAGCATTCTCCTGCGGCGTCGTCCCGGGTGGCCCCCAGGACCTCCATGTCCGTGTAGCCCTTCACGTCCACGATCAGGGTGTTGCCGCCGGACATGGCCAGGGCCAGAAACGGCGGCTCCAGCTCCGGAAAGGCCAGATAGTTGGCGGCGATGTGGCCCCGGACGTGGTGCACCGGGATCAGGGGCACCCCCAGGGCATAGGCGGCGGACTTGGCGAAGCTGACCCCCACCAGCACCGCGCCGATAAGGCCCGGGGCATACGTCACCGCCACGGCGTCGATGTCCCGCCGGGTCAGGCCCGCCTCCCGCAGTGCCTGGTCCGACAGCCCGGCAATGGCCTCCACATGCTTCCGGGAGGCGATCTCCGGCACCACGCCGCCATACAGCGCGTGCATATCCGCCTGGGATAAAATGGCGTCCGACAGCACCGTCCGTCCGTCCCGCACCACCGCCGCGGCGGTCTCGTCGCAGGAGGATTCAAAGGCTAAAATGTTCACTGGTCATCCTCCTCAAAGGTCCGGGTCAGGATCAGGGCATCCTCCTTGGGCAGGTCATAGTAGTTCCGGCGGCGTCCGGCCTCCCGGAAGCCGAACCGGGTATACAGGGCAATGGCGGCGGCGTTGCTGGGCCGCACCTCTAAGGTCAAAAACGCCAGATGGTTGGCCCGGGCAAAGCGCAGGAACACGTCCAGCAGCTTCCCCGCCGCGCCCCGGCGGCGATACGGGGGGAACACCGCCACATTGGTGATGTACCCCTCGTCGGCGGCCACCAGCAGCCCGGCATAGCCGATCACCTGGCCGGTGGCGGCGTCCTCCGCCACTAAAAAGGCGGCGCATTGGTTGTCCAGCTCCTCGGCCAGCATCTTCCGGGACCAGGGCCGGGAGAAGCAGGTGCGCTCCAGCTGCTCCAGGGCGTCCAGATGGTCCGCCGTCATGGGTACAATGTTGATGTTGTTCATAATCTCCTCGGTTTACGCGACGTTATTCCACGGTGACGCTTTTGGCCAGGTTCCGGGGCTTGTCAATGTCGCAGCCCCGCTCCAGGGCGATGTAGTACGCCAGCAGCTGCAGAGGGGCCACCCCCAGCTGGGGCAGCAGCATAGGCTCCACCTCCGGCACCGTCAGCACCCGGGGCGTCCGGGCGGCCATGGCGTCCCGGTGGGTCTCGGTGGTCAGGGCCAGGACGTTGGCGCCCCGGGCCTGTACCTCCACCACGTTGCTCATGGCCTTGTCAAACAGAGGCCCGTAGGTGCTCAGGGCGATGACCGGCGTTCCCTCCTCGATCAGGGAGATGGTGCCGTGCTTCAGCTCGCCGGAGGCGTAGGCCTCGGAGTGGATATAGCTGATCTCCTTGAGCTTCAGGCTCCCCTCCAGGCTCAGGGCATAGTCCAGGTTCCGTCCGATGAAGAACACGTCGTCCCGCCCGGCGAAATCCCTGGCGATCTGCTGGATCTGATCCGCCTGGGCCAGCACCTGCTCCAGCTTCTCCGGCAGGGCCAGGATATCCCGGACCATGGCGGTGTAGGTCTCGTAGTCCACGGTGCCCATGACCTCGCCGAAATACAGCCCCAGCAGGTTCAGCACCGCCATCTGGGTGCTGTAGGCCTTGGTGGTGGCCACGGCGATCTCCGGCCCGGCCCAGGTATACAGCACGTCATCGGACTCTCGGGCGATGGAGGAGCCCACCACGTTGACGATGGACAGGATCCGGGCCCCCCGCTTCTTGGCCTCCCGCAGGGCGGCCATGGTGTCCAGAGTCTCGCCGGACTGGCTGATGACGATGACCAGGTCCCCCTCCCCCACGATGGGGTCGGCATACCGGAACTCGGAGGCCAGGCACACCTCCACGCTGCGCCGCAGCATCCGCTCCAGGTTATATTTGCCCACCATGCCCACATGATAGGACGAGCCGCAGGCCACGATGTAAATGCGTCCCATGGCCCGGATCTGCTCCGGGGTCATGGTCAGGTCCTGCAGCACCACGCGGCCCCCCTGAATCCGGGCGGCGGTGGCCTTGCGGATGGCGGCGGGCTGCTCCATGATCTCCTTGAGCATGAAGTGGGCATAGCCGCCCTTTTCCGCAGCGTCCACCTCCCAGTCCACATGGTGGTGCTTCTTTTCCACCGGGCGCAGCTGACGGTCGTATACCCGGATGCCGCCGCGGGACAGAATGGCCAGCTCCCCGTCGTCCATATAGGCGATGTCCCGGGTGTGGCGGATCAGGGCCGTCACGTCGGAGGCGATGAAGTTCTCCCCATCGCCGAAGCCCAGCAGCAGGGGGGCGTCCTTCCGGGCGGCCACCAGCCGGTCGGGATAGTCGGCGCAGATAATGCCCAGGGCATAGGCCCCGTCCACCGCGTGCAACAGGCGGTTCATGGCCTCAAAGAAGTCGCCGCAGTCGCTGTAGTAATAGTCCAGCAACTGGGCCACCACCTCCGTGTCCGTCTCGGACTGGAACACATAGCCCTTCTGCTGCAGCTCCTCCTTCAGGGTGATGAAGTTTTCGATGATGCCGTTGTGGACCACGGCGAACTTGCCGCTCTGGCTCATATGGGGATGGGCGTTGACGTCGTTGGGCTCGCCGTGGGTGGCCCAGCGGGTGTGTCCGATGCCCAGGGTGCCGGGCAGGTCCCCGCCGTCATGGGTCAGCTCCCGCAGAGCCGCCACCCGGCCCTTTTTCTTGCAAAGGCGTAGCACGCCATCGCCGCACACGGCGATACCGGCGGAGTCATAGCCCCGGTATTCCAGTCGCTCCAGCCCGTCCAGCAGAATGGGGGCGGCCTCCTGACGGCCAACATATCCTACAATTCCACACATATTGATGATTCCTCCTGATTTCTGATAATGGGGAGGACAAATACGCAGACAATTTGCCTCGATTTCCGGTCGCAGCGTCTCTGTTTTGCGGTCACCCGCATATTTGCCCGCTACGTGCGCGCCCGGACGGCGCGGGAGAGCTCCCGCCGAAGGTTCGATCCTCTCTCCTCCTCGTTATCCTGCCGGAAGGGCAGGCACATGGCGCTTGGTATGGGATTTTCCCGGGGTACCTCCTTTCTCCGGTTCTGCGTCATATATATCAAACGGCCTGGGGCCGGTTGAATCCGTATAACTTTCTCTCATCGGCGCATACTGGCCATAGAAGGGGGAATGCTCATGGCCACTGCTTTTTTCCGCACCATCATCCTGTATCTGCTGCTGATCGCGGGGCTGCGCCTGACCGGCAAGCGCCAGATCGGCGAGCTGGAGCCCATCGAGCTGGTGCTGACCATGCTGCTGTCGGACCTGGCGTCGGTGCCCATGCAGGACTTCGACTCACCGCTGATCAACGGCGTGGTGCCCATTCTGACCCTGCTGGCCCTGACCACGCTTTTAAGCTATATCAGCTTCCGCAGCGGGCGGTTCCGGTCCCTGATCTGCGGGGAACCGGCCATCGTCGTCCGTTACGGGAAGCTCCAGCAGCGGGCTATGCGCCACAACCGCATGACGGTGGACGAGCTTCTGGAGGAGCTGCGGGGCCAGGGGGTCACCGACCTGAAGGACGTGCAGTACGCCGTCCTGGAGACCAGCGGCCAGGTGTCGGTGCTTCTGCGGTCCGAGGCCCAGCCGGTAACGCCCCGTCAGCTGTCCCTGAACGTCACCGAGCAGCTTCTTCCGGTGCTGCTGATCAACGACGGGCGGCTGCTGCGGGACAATATGAAGAAAATGGACGTGGATGACGACTGGCTACGCCGTCAGCTGAAGCGGGAGCACCTGAAGGACCCGTCTCAGGTGTTTCTCCTGTCCCTGGACCAGGGGGGCAACGTGATCTGCCAGGCCAAGGAGGACGTATGAAGCGGTTTCTGATCGTGCCCTCACTGGTGCTGGCGGTGCTGCTGGCCCTGTGCATTCTCAACGCGGCGGCTCTGAACCGCCGGACCAACCGGTGGATGGACCAGGCGGACCGGATCGCCCAGCTGGCGGCCCAGCAGCGCTGGGACATGGCCCGGGAGGCCATGGACGACCTGTCCGCCGACTGGGAATCGGCCCAGGACTTCCTCCATGTGGTCATCCACCACGAGACCCTGGACGCGGCCCAGGTGACGCTGACCCGCTGCCGTACCCTGTGCCGTCTGCGGCAGGGGGACGACCTGCTGCCGGAGCTGGCCCAGCTACGCCAGCAGCTGCAGCAGCTGGACGAACTGGAGCGCCTGAGCCTGCGGAACATTCTATAATTATTTCTCACTCAGGAGCTTGTTCAGCTCGCTCATGAAGGTGTTGATATCCTTGAACTGGCGATACACCGAGGCGAACCGGACATAGGCCACCTCGTCGGCTTTTTTCAGCTTCTCCATGACCTTTTCGCCGATGACCACGGTGCTGACCTCCCGCTCCAGGGAGTTCTGCAGCTCCTGCTCGATCTCGCTGGCCATGCGCTCCATGTCCGCCGCAGACACCGGGCGCTTTTCGCAGGAGCGCTGGATGCCCCGCAGCACCTTGCTACGGTCGAAGCTCTGGCGGCTGCCGTCCTTCTTGATCACCACCATGGGCAGATATTCCACGGTCTCATAGGTGGTAAAGCGCTTCTCGCAGGACAGGCACTCCCGCCGCCGGCGGATGCTGGCTCCCTCGTCTGCGGGACGGGAATCCACCACCTTGCTCTCGCGATAGCCGCAATAGGGACATCTCATGGGCATATTCCTCCTCTATGGCGATAATTTACAACCTATTATAGCACATGGCGGCGGAATATGCAAATTTCAATTTTCCTCCGGCGGCACAGGATACCCGTCCTCAAAGCGATATTCCGCCCAGAGTCCTCCGTCCATGGCCCGGATCCGGGCCAGGCAGAACAGCTCCGTCAGGGGAAACGGCCCCTCCCGGTCATAGGGCGCGGCCAGCCGCACCCGCCGCCCCTCCCGGCGGCACAGACTCCCCGGCGGCAGGGGCAGGGGGCAGTCCTCCGGCCCGGCGGGCCGCCACGGGGAGTCCCTCGCGGCGCAGGACTCCGCCCCGGCCCACCGGATGGCCCCCAGCGGCCCGGTGATCCGCCGGGAAAACCGGCGGCGCAGACGCCCGCCCTCCAGCAGTCCCAGGGCCAGCCGCTGTCCCTCCCCCTGGACCCAGACCCGCCACAGGCCCGGCTCCGGGGGGTGGCAGATCACCTCGAACAGGTGGTCCTCTCCCGCCGCTGTCACCGTCATGGTCCCGGCGGCCCGGTCCCCGATATACACAGGATACGTCATGCAGCGCGCCTCCCCATCAAAGCATCCCCGGCAGGGGCTGTGCCAGTGTATGCACAGTCTCCGCCGGGGATGCCCCGTCCCGCCTTACCCGGCAGAGGGCAGGCTGTCCACCACCCGGTCCCACCCCAGGTTATCGGTATCATAGCAGTATGTCTCTCCGTCGGGATAGGTATAAGCCACGAACACGCCGAAGGTCTCCTCAGGGGTATAGCCGCCCCGGATCGGCACCTCCCACAGCCGCAGAAGACTGCCGTCGCCGAAGTCCAGGGTCACACCCTCTCCCTCCGGCAGCTCCTGCTGGCGCTTTCCCATTCCGGCCTGCCGGAGCTTTTCGCTGATACCGGCCCCGGCCAGCTGAGGATAGTGGACGCGGCTGCCGGCCCGCTCCAGCCACACGCCGTCATGTTCCCGGGCATACAGCACGCTGCCGTTCAGAGCGTCCATATACCGGCGGTATGCCGCGCTCTGCCGGGATGCCCACACAAGCGGCGTGGCCGTTAGCGCCAGCAGCACCGCCGCCAGGGTGATCCACAGCCCCAGCTTCAGGCGGCTGCGGTCCTTTTTGGACTGCGGCGCCTCCCGAAATGCTTCATACATGGTCATGCCTCCTTTGTTTATGTTCTATAAACCTTATGATACCATGCCCAGGCGGCCCCGTCAAGGCAAAAAAGCTCCCCCAGGAGAGACAAATGCCTCTCCCGGGGGAGCTCCTGCCTGGGGAAGGTTATGTACCCTCCGCCGGGCCGCTATACCAATCTGCTGCGGGGCAGGCCGAAGCTCACCGCAATGGCGTCGTCCACCCGCTCCATCACCGCGCCGTCCACCCGGCCCATCCGCTCCCGCAGGCGGCGTTTGTCCAGGGTGCGTATCTGCTCCAGCAGGATCACGGAATCCTTGGGCAGACCGCAGCACTGGGCCGCCACCTCAATGTGGGTGGGCAGCTTGGCCTTGCCCATCTGGGAAGTGATGGCCGCCGCGATGACGGTGGGGCTGTGGCGGTTGCCGGTGTCGTTCTGCACGATCAGCACCGGGCGCACGCCCCCCTGCTCGCTGCCTACCACCGGGCTCAGGTCGGCATAATAAATTTCGCCGCGCTTGACATTCGTATCCACAAACGTTCACACTCCGCCGGAAGAAGTACCCGGAAAAAACGGGTCACTTTCATTCTCCCACGCAGCCCGGGGATTTATACCCGGTTTTCCCGCCCCGCTTCATTCTATGGGGCGGCAGGCGGCGGCGTGCGTCAGAACCGCAGCAGCAGCTCCCGCTCCGTCACCTGTCCGTTCTGTAAATACACCCGGGGCACCCGCTTGCTGACGGCGCAGGTCAGCTCATAGGGAATGGTCCCCGCCTGGGCGGCCATGACCTCCACCGGGTTGTGGGGCCCGAAGATCTCCACCTCGTCCCCCACGTCCACCCCCGGCAGGTCCGTCAGGTCGATCATGGACATATCCATGCAGATGCGGCCCCGCTGGGGCGCGGGCCCCTTGGCGGTCATCAGGCTGCACCGGTCGGACAGGCACCGGAAGAACCCGTCGGCATAGCCGTAGGGCACCACGCCCATGCGGGTGCGCCGCTGGGTGGTGAACAGCCGCCCATAGCTGACGGAGGTGCCCGGCTCATAGGTCTTGGTGGTGCTGATGGTGGTTTTCAGGGTCATCACCGGCCGCAGGTCCAGCCCCTGGGCAAACTCGCCATAGCCGTACAGCAGCAGACCCGGCCGCACCATGTCCAGGTGCATCTCCGGATAGCAGGCGGTGGCCCCGGTGTTGGCGCAGTGGCGCAGGGGGAACCGCACCCCCCGCTTTTCCTCCACCGCCCGGATCACCCGGCAGAACAGGTCAAACTGCCGCCGGGTATAGGCCTGGCTCTCCTGGTCCTGCTCATCGGCCACGGCGAAGTGGGTGAAGATGCCCTCCGCCTCCAGCCCCGGCAGGCCGCAGGCCTCACAGATGCCCTCCACGCCGCCATCAAAGTGACTGCCGTCACAGAGGTAGCCCAGCCGGGACATGCCGGTGTCCACCTTGATGTGGATTTTCAGGGTCCCGCCCAGGGCCGCGGCCTCCCGGCTGTATTCCAGGGCCTTGGCCTTGCAGGTCACGGCCTGGGTAATGTGGTGCTCCATCAGCCGCCCCACCTGCTCCTTGGGTGTGTGGCCCAGGATCAGCACCGGCATGGTCACGCCGTTGGCCCGAAGCTCCATGGCCTCGTCGATGCTGGACACCGCCAGATAGTCGGCTCCCAGCTCCTGGAGGGTCCGGGCCACCTGCACGGCCCCGTGGCCGTAGGCGTCGGCCTTCACCACGCCCAGGAAGCGGACCTTCGGCCCGATATGCTGCCGCAGGCGGCCATAGTTGTGGGCCAGAGCGTCCAGGTCGATCTCCGCCCAGGTTCTCTTTAATGTGGATTCCATGATGATAGCCTCTCTTTATTCTGAAGTGAAGGACAGCAGCCGTGCCGTCAGCACCACGCGGCTGTCCTGAGAAAACTCGGCATACAGCGGGGCCCCGTCCCCGCCCAGCCACACGGTGCACAGCACCTTGCCGCCGGGGGCGGTGGTGTCCAGGGCCAGGCGCAGGCAGTCAAGCCCCTCCAGGGTCTCCTGTCCCGCCTCCACCAGATACCCCTCCTCCATGGCCCGCAGCAGCCACGGCAGGCAGTTGGCCGGGGCCACGTCCCGCAGACTTCCGGCGGACAAAGCCGCCCCGTCATAGGACACCGTCAGATCCTCTCCGCTGACGGAGGCCGTCAGCCCCGCCAGGCCCTCAGGGCCTGTAACGGTGGTCCCGGCGCCGGTGGGGGTCCAGTCGCAGGACACGGTGAACGTGCGGTTCTCCGTCTCCAGATGGCAGGTGATCTCCGCCTCCATATGGGCGGCCTGCATCTCCCGGTACCGCTGGCGCAGACTCTCCGCCTGCGACGCGGTCTTTTTTCCGCAGCCGGCCAGCAGCAGCGCCGCCGTCAGCAGCCATACCAAGCATTTTTTCACGGTAAACCCTCCCTTTCCGGAAGGCTTTCCGTTATCCCAATATCTATCTGTCTGTCACGCTGCCCGCCTCGGACCGTTATGCGCCTCGCAGAGTTCGCGGCTCGCAGGCCGCGAATCAAGTCCGATCCATTTTTCGCGGCGGCGTGTACGTCGCGAAAAAAACTTTGCGCGGAGAGAGTGTGTCCAAATGAGCAAAAGGCTCATTTGGACGCGCGGGTCGGAGCGGGAACCTAATTTATCCAAAAGAGCAAAGCTCTTTTGGATAAGCCTCACTCCGTGACCTCCCGCAGAGCCGCCGGGATCCGGTCCAGCAGGTCCGATGGGGTCATGCCCCACAGGCCCACCTCCCGGGCGGCCAGATCCCCGGCCCGGCCATGGAGCCACACTGCGGCGCAGCAGGCGTCCATAGGCGGCAGGCCCAGGCCCAGCAGACTCACCAGCATCCCCGCCAGCACATCGCCGCTGCCGCCCTTGGCCATGCCGCAGTTCCCGGTGGGATTGCGCATACACCGCCCGTCCGGGGCGGCCGCGATGGTCCCCGGCCCCTTCAGCACCAGGTATACCCCGTGCTCCCGGGCGAAGTCCGCCGCCGCCCGCTCCCGGCCCGGAGAAAGATCGCCTCCGGCCCGGACAAACTCCCCCTCATGGGGGGTCAGCACGGTGATCCGGTTCCGCCGCCGGGACAATGCATCCATATGCCCGGAAAGGGCGTTTATGCCGTCTGCGTCCAGCACCAGCGGCCGGGGCAGATCCAGCAGCCGCCGCACCAGCCCGTCGCACCCGGAGCTGCGCCCCAGACCGCAGCCCACCAGCACCGCATCGCAGCCCCCGGCCCGCTGCCGGATGGCCTCCTCCGCCAGGGGGGACAGCTTCCCCTCCTCCGACGGCAGGGGGAAGGGCATCGCCTCGTCGCATTTCATTGCCGCCACCGGCCACACCGGCTCCGGCACCCCCAGGTATACCAGCCCCGACCCGGTGCGCACCGCCGCCCGGCCGGCGAAAACCGCCGCGCCGGAAAAGCCCACGCTGCCGCATACGCACAGCACCTTGCCGAAGGTGCCCTTGTGGCCCATGGGGTCCCGCCGGGGCAGAAGCCGCCGCACATAGGCCGCCGTGATCTCCTCCATCCCGTCACCTCCCGGATTTTTCCCTTAGTATAGCACGGTTTTCCTCCGGTGGCGAGATTTTTTTGTCCGCCGCCTCAACAATTTCTCCGGTTGACAAGACAGAGGAAAAGAGGTATATTGTGGTATATAAAAACAGGGAGGTTTTCACTATGCTCGATTCTACCCGCCAGTTCATCCAGGCCATGGACGCCAAGAACATCAAGCACTCCGACATTGAAACCACCGAATCCGGCAAGGAGGCCGTCACGGTCACGTATACCGGCGACAGTATGCCCTCCGTCCGTATGCGCTTTTTCTTCAACAGTGACTGCGAGGATGTGGCTATCCGCGTGTTCGACATTGTGAAGATTCCCGACAGCAAGGTGGACGGCTTTTTCAAGGAGGTCAACGCGGCCAACCAGCGCTTCCGCTTCTTCAAGTTCGTGCTGGACACCGATGACAACACCGTCCAGGCGGAGATGGACGCCGCCTTCCGCACCCACGACGTGGGCGAGATCTGCCTGGAGCTGATGATCCGCTGCGTGGACATCTGCGACAAAGCCTATCCCGACTTCATGAAGGCCCTCTGGGCCTGATCCGCCGAGCGATCTCAGCCGCAGGACCCACACGGTCCTGCGGCTTTTTTGCCGAATTCCGCAGCGCGTTGTCTTGACAGAAGCACCCGCGCTATTTATACTATAAATGAAAAACTGCGCGTATTTTCGATAAGTCCGCGTGTTCCGGCGGGCGAAAAAGGAGGAAATCAGCCGTTATGATTCTTGTTTTTCTGATTCTGGCAGGTGTTCTGATCTGGGCCCTGTGCAAAACCGACACATTCAGCCGCAAATCCAAATCGGGCGGGGACGATCTGGAGCGGCTCCGCCGGGAGTGGGAATCCCAGGGGCCGCAGGAGCCTGCCCAGGGGAGCGGCGCGGCGGATCAGTCGGATCTGGAGCGGATTCGTCGCCAGGTCTGGGAGGATAAAAAACGCCGGGAGGTCAGCGAAATGGCCAAGCGGGCCGCCGAAAAGGAGACGGAGGAGCAGGACGCCCTGGCCTTCCAGAAGGCCCTGGAGGACAAGTTTTTAGCCAGCTCCACCACCCGCAGGATCATCGACGCCATCGGCGACGGCACCGGCCGCCTGCCGGAGGAAATCGCCGTTTACGATGACCGCGTCACCGGCTGCACCGACGGCCGCACGCGGACCTTCGGCTTTGCCGCCAACCGCGTGCCGCTTCTGAACAAGGTATACACCATCGAGGGGAAATTCGTGAAAACGGTCCACAACCCTAAGGAAGCCCTGGCCCGCGCCATTGACCGCATTCTGGGCGGGCAGTACAACGTCGAGCACAGCGGCCCCGACCACGTCCTCCTGCGCCTCAAGCCCACCACCCCGTGGTAAACCCATCGGATCAAGAAAAACATAAAAAACAGAGGAGACTGTCATGATCGCAATTGTTATACTCGTTTCCCTGGCGCTGCTGTTCGTCGTCTACAGCGCCCGCACCCGGAAAGAAAGCGAATCCCCCTCCAGGCACGCCACTCCGGAGGAGCTTGCATATGCCGCCAAAAGACTCCGGCAGGGTGACGCGCAGAATGCCGTGGCATTCCAAAAGGCCCTGGACGAGAAATTCTTAGCCAGTCCCACCACCCGCAGGATCATCGATGCCATCGGCGACGGCACCGGCCGCCTGCCGGAGGAGATCACCGTTTACAACGACCGCGTTACCGGCCGCACCAACGGCCGGATGCGGGAGTTTGACTTTGCCGTCAACCGCGTGCCGTTTCTGGATAAGATGTACACCATGGAGGGGGATGTCCTGAAAACGGCCCACAACCCCAAGGAAGCCCTGGCCCGCGCCATCGACCGCATTCTGGGCGGGCAGTACAACATCGAACACAGCAGCCCCAGCCACGTCCTCCTGCGCCTCAAGCCCACCACCCCATGGTAAACTCCACCCCGGCAATGCCCCCATACCGTCGGCCGCCCGGCCGACGGTATTTTTCTGTCCCGTTTCCTGGATTTTCCAAATTCCCCTTGCCTTTTCCGAAAATCTCTGTTACAATCATGGCATGCATGCCAAACACATGGAAGGAAGTGCTTATTACGACCATCACAAGCGCCAGTCTGCCCGCCAAAAAACGGATCCTGACGGTCTGCGTCAAGCTGTTTCTGGAGCAGGGTTACAAAAAAACCACCGTGGCGGAGATCGTCCACAAGGCGGCGGTGTCCAACAGCATTTTCCAGAATATCTTCCGGGCCAAGGACGGCGTCCTGACGGAGCTGGCGGAGTTCATGTTCTCCAACCAGTTCTCCATGGCCCGGGGCGTGGTGGGAACACAGCTGCCCCCGGTGTATGTCTACGCTGCGGAGACCGCCATCCAGATGACCCTGACGGAGCTGAACGAGAACCTGCGGGAAATCTATGTGGAGAGCTACACCCACGGCGAGGTGTCCGAGTTTATTTTCCGGGCCACCGCCCGGGAGCTGTACCGGATCTTCGGCCCCTATCAGCCGGAGCTGACGGAGGAGGACTTCTACGCCCTGGAGCTTGGCTCCGCCGGACTCATGCGGGGCTGCATGGTCCGCCCCTGCGATGGGACGCTGACGCTGGAGAAGAAGCTGCGGATGTTCCTGACCCTGAGCCTGCGGGGCTATAAGGTCCCGGAGGAGGAGGTGCGGCAGATTCTGCGCTTTGTGGAGGGATTGGACATCCGCACCGTTGCGGAGCAGGTGATGCAGAAGCTGTTCCAGGCCCTGGCCATGCATTATGAGTTTTCCCTGTCGGAGGAAGCACAGGCCGCCGCCCCGGCGGCCCCTGGGCCGCCCTGCTGATGGCCCTGACCATCGGCCGCAAAAAGCGCCTGAGCTGACCCAAAAACCGGGCGGGGCACACGCCCCGCCCGGCTCATTCTATAAGAAACCCCGCAGACTTCCCGCAACGGCCTTGGCTCCCCCTCTGGGGGAGCTGTCGGCGCAGCCGACTGAGAGGGCTTCACTTCTCTCTCGCACACGCCGGACTTTCGTACAGCTTCCCGTGCACGAAATAGTTATACGACCGGCACCCCCCGGCGCACCACGGCCCCATCCGGCACCGGGCGCAGTCCCCGGTCAGCAGCTCCGGGGTGAACTGCCGGTTGTACGCAAAGGCCCCCGGGTCCTCCCAGATATCCCGCAGCCTCCGCTGCCGCAGGTTCCCCTCGTTGAACCGCTCATCGTACAGCGACTCGCACCCCCGCACGTTGCCCGCGCTGTCGATGCCTATGGCGGAGATACCCGCCCTGCACCCCTGGAAGCAGGCCCCATCGGCCCCCCGCAGGCGCAGCTCCTCATCCGTAAAATACCCCACGTTGTCGGCCGCCCCCAGCATAAACGGCGCTTTCGCCCGGTGCCGCATCACGAAAGCGATGACCTCCGCCGGGTCGATGCGCCAGTCCAGCCCCCGGGCGGCGTTGCCCATAGGCGAGCACGCCTGCAGCTGCCACGCGGCAATGCCGGACCCCTCCAGCACCCGGTACAGCTCCTCCAACCGCCCCATGCAGTCCCGCCGCAGGGTGGAGATCACCGACACCGGCATTCCCGCCGCCGTCAGCGCCCGGACGGCCTCCATGGCCCGCTTAAAACTCCCGGCCTGCCGCCCGGCGTCATGCACGTCCTCCGGCCCGTCGATGGACACCGCCACCGACGACACGCCAGCCTGCTTCAGCTGTTCCAGCACCTCCGGCGACATCAGGTACCCGTTGGTGATCACGTCCACCCGGACGCCCAGCCCGGTGAGCCGCCCGGCGATCTGCGCCCAGTCCCGCCGCAGGAACACCTCGCCCCCGATCAGCGACACCCTCCGGCAGCCCAGGTCCGCCAGCTGCTCCGCCGCGTCCAGACACTCCGCCGTGGACAGCTCGTCCGCCCTGGCCCGCCCCCCGCCGGACCCGCAGTACCGGCACCCGAAGCAGCACGCCAGCGTCAGCTCCCACACGCAACTCGTAAGCCGGAACCCGCTCATTTCTCTTCCTTGATCACCGGCGCGGCATACACCGCCATGATGGGCGGCTCCTTCCGGTCCTTGCCCCCCGGCCTTTTCAGCGGCTTATCCTGCATCAGCCGCTCCAGCTCCGCCCTGGGGTCCTCCTGGGGATACCCGCTCTGCTTCTTCTCGTTCATGGCCAAAAACCTCCTCATCTGTTGGTTATCCCCCTTATTATACCACCCCCGCCCCCCTCCGTCCACCCCGGTATCCCCAGAATACACTTGCATTCGACACCCCTTTGTGATATAATGCCAAGCGACGTAAAAATATCGCAAACAAGTCCCAAAACCTCTTGCAAACGATATCGGAATGGTGTACAATGGACATCATCCAAAACTGTCCCTGCAAAACCCAAGTCAATTGGGGCCGCCCGGCCCCCAAAATAAACGAAATGGGAGGAATGAGAAAATGAAAACATGGAAACGGGCGTTGGCACTCGTGCTGGCGCTGGTCATGGCCCTGTCTCTGGTGGCCCTGCCATCGTTTGCCGAAGGCGAGGACGAGAGCACCGGCGACACTGGCATGCCCTATATCAACGGTCAGGGCGGCACAGTCGAACAGAACGGCCTGGTCATGTCCAAGACCATCAAGGAAGGTGAGAACGGCCAGTTCCTGCTGACCCTGGAGGCCTACGCCACCGGCTCCACCACCACCACCACGTCCACGAAGCCCGTGGACATCGTCCTGGTCCTGGACGTCTCCGGCTCGATGAAGGATAGTATCTCTGACAAGTACGACCATTATGAGACCTATTCCATCGACACCGACGGCACCTATTACTACAAAGACAACAACGGTCAGTATCAGCAGGCGTACTACTGCGATGGAGAGTATTACAGTTGGGGTTGGAAGTCTCACCACACTCCTGGCTGGTACACAAAGGACCACCAGCATTTGGGGCAGTGCCAGGGCAAATCCGGCATGCCCCTGACCCCCAAGACCTCGTCTGCGGACACCGCTGGCACCCAGTTCTACACCTACTCGAAGCTGACTAAGATGAACGCCCTGAAAACCGCAGTTAATTCCTTCATTGACGGCGTTGCGGAGAAGTCTCCTGACAGCAAAGTTGCCGTTGTTAAGTTTGCAGGCTATAAGCGGGACAGTGATGGCAATGATTTTTACCAAAAAGATGGTTACACTTACAACTACACCCAGATTGTAAAGCAACTTACTACTGCGGATGTGGCTGGCGCGAATGTGCTGAAGGCGGCAGTCAATTCTTTCGAGGCGGCTGGCGCAACCTCTGCGGACTACGGTATGCAGCACGCCAAGACCATCATTGACGGTGCAAAAGACGATGGTCGTCAGAAGGTTGTGGTTATGTTCACGGACGGCGAACCTACGCACAGTTCAGGCGGAGATTTTAACACTGTCGCCAACGCCGCCATTTCCAACAGCAAGTCCATCAAGGACGCCAAAGCCACCGTCTACACCATCGGCTGCTTCGGAACCCTGACCGGTGATACAAAGACCAAGGTCGACACATATATGAACTATGTGTCCTCCAACTACCCCAATGCCACCAGCATGACCAGCGGCGGCACCGAGGCGAACCCGGCCAATTACTACAAGACCGTCAGCAGCGCCGCCGACCTGAACAACATCTTCACGGACATCAGCCAGACCATCGGCGGCACGACTGTCACGCTGGGCAACACCTCCGTCCTCCGCGACGTGATCTCTGATTCCTTCAAGCTGCCGGCTGGTGCTGACAAGAGCAGCATCAAGGCCTACAGCGTGGACTGCCTGGGCAAGAACTCGGATGGCTCCTATTCCTGGCAGGATAAGAGCGCGTGGACCGCGATTTCCCCTGAGAATATCGAGCTCACCGACAACAACAAGACCATCAACGTCACCGGCTTTGACTATGCCGCCAACTGGGTCGACCAGTTTGGCGTAAACGACAGCCAGAGCCACGGCAAGAAGCTGGTGGTGCAGATTCCCATCGTCCCCGAGACCACGGCCTACGGTGATTGTGACACCAACGGCCCTGCTTCCGGCATCTATGCCACCGGCGTGGATGGGGAAGAACCGGTTCAAACGTTCCCGTCCCCCAAGGTCTATATCCCCTACTTCACCGTTACCCATGTGGCCAGCACCGTGGATAGCGCCACCGGTGCAAACAAGGGCAAAGTGGGAGAAAGCAAGAATTACCCCCTGTGGTGCCACAAGGAGTTCAACCTCACCTCCGTCGTCACTGATGGTTACCTCTACGGCGGCACCTTTGACGAGGCCGCCTGCATCAGCGTCCACAATGACGTTCAGAGGCAGGGCAACCCCATGGAGCTGAACCCCACCGAGAACGCCACCTACTATATCTGGGAAGTCCCCGACACCTATCTGCGCCCCTTTGGCTATTGGATATCGCGCCATCTGGAGGGCACACTCAGCGTGACCCAGCTCTACCTTCTGGCGGCTGTGGACCGCGTCAACTATGCCGATGCTGGTCTCAAGGTTTCCTTTGGAAACGGCACTTCCCAATATATTTCTTCTTCTTGTGAAGAGCTGAGCAACCCCAACACTGAGCAGCTTGGCAGTGCCACAGTGTACCAGATGCTGGAAACGGTCAAGGGACATGCAGGCGGAGAGGTTATCGATACCTGGTATCTGAAGAACGGGATTCCTGTGAACTATGAGGGGCCGTTGACAAAGTCTGAGGAAACCGGCAAGTACCTTGAAGCCGATGACGAGAATAATTCTCCCATTGACGACGGCTGCATCATCGGCCACCGTTTGAAAGGGGGAGAATTCGAGAGCTTCCAGAAAAGCGGCGTTACCTACCGGCCCTACTGGGTCACCCTGGATGGTGTCCGCGTGGAAGGTGTCCGTAGCCGCAACTATACCTTCGTAGTTGGCAGTGCTGACCCCGGGAAACCGTCTAAGGACGATCAGCTCCCCGCAGTCTATCAGTATCTCGAAAAACAGCAGAGTGCGCAGACCCTGACGCTTCGGACCAACCTCCTGGCTGGCGACACGGAGCCTGCGGTCAATGACCTGACGGTCACCGTCATCGACGGCAGCAATGCTCCTCAGACCATCAAGGTTGCCCCCAACGGCAGCGTCCGCGACCAGGTGGCCTACCAGGCCCCTGCTGGCAAGGTCTTTGCCGGTTGGTTCACCGATGACAGCTTCACCACCCCCGCTGACCTGGACCAGGTCACCCAGGACACCACCATCTACGCCAAGTACGTCAGCGACTCCTATCTGGACCTGGATTACAGCCGCACCGGCCTGTTCCGTCTCCGTGGCGTCACCCTGATCTCTGCCGTGGATAACCCCGCCAACTATCAGGCCTCCGGCTTCATCGTTGGTGACCAGAAGGTTGACGTCTCCTACGCCAGCCGTTACCTGATCTTCAAGACTCCCGCCAGCCTGTTCGGCGCGGCCCGTGACGCCAAGCTCATGCTGGCTGATAAGAGCCTCTCCGGCACCGGCACTCTGGAAGTCACCCCCTATTGGATCACCCTGGACGGCACCGAGGTCCACGGCGTCACCCACACCCTGCATTACAACACCCGCACCATTTGGGAGTGAGGAAAGGAGAAGACTATGACCTATATGGATCCTCAGCTCCAGCCGATTCTGGATAAGAACCAAATCATAGAGCCCGGCTCCGGCAACCACGGTGGTGGTGGTATCGAGAGCATCGGCAATGGCCGCTATGCTATGACCCTCCCCGACGGCACCCAGGTCGTCGTGGACCAGTACGGCAACATCATCGGCTGAGCAAACCCCAGGCTGAGCAAAAACCCCAAGCGGGGGGATGGCATCCCATCCCCCCGCTTTCTTCCATCCATCCCTCTTGGCTCTCCCTTTGGGAGAGCTGTCACCGAAGGTGACTGAGAGGGCCCCCACCACCCCAACCACCCACACCCCCCAAAAATAACGCTTATGAAATTTCGTCTCAACCTGGCTGGCGCCCTTGTGGACGTCACCACCCAATACGATGAATACTATCCGTATTTTTCTCCCTACCTGGAAAAAAATACCGGGACATCCCCCCTTATCCCGCCCTGTCTCACAAATGATCGGGACGTCCCCTCTGTGCGTATTTCCCCCCAGCGCCTCCAAAAGACTGCCAGTATTTACCAGCCTGACGCCCCTGCCTATTATGTGGAATATTGCGAGCTGTGTCCCGCCATCTCCTCTGCCATCACGGTTTTCGACCGCATCGTGTTCCACGCGGTTTCCTTTATCTGGAAGGACCGGGCTTGGCTTATTACCGCCCCCAGCGGCACCGGCAAGTCCACCCACTATTGTCTCTGGAAACTCCTCTGTCCCGATGAAATTCAGATCATAAATGGGGATAAACCCATTGTATATATAGAAAATGACGAAGTATTCGTCACAACTTCTCCCTGGACAGGCAAAGAGAACATGTCTCAACATCTGACCGCTAAATTAGGCGGAATTATTGTCTTGGAACAGTCCGATTCCAACGAAATCACACGCCTGACCGTTCACGAATCCGCCGGAAAAGTCTTTTCCCAGTTCCTTTTTGACTGCAATACCGAACAGGAAGCAAAAACTGCCTGTCATATCGCAGAAAAAATGCTGAAAACGCCGGTTTGGCTCCTGAAAAACCGCGGCGATATCGAATCTGCCAAATTGTGCCGGAAAACCCTGCAAACCTACCTGGATTCCCCTGATTTCCACTGACTCTATAAACGCAAAATTGTTCTCAAAAATGGTGATTTATTATGAAATATACCGTTATTCCAGGCGTAATTCTTACGAAAATCTGCGATGAAGATTTCCTGGTGGCCACCGGCCCCGCCCGTGGCCGCGTCCCGTATGTAGAGGGGATTAATTCCGCCGGTGCTTACTTTTTTTCAAAAATTCTTGATGGACTTTCTACAGAAGAGATCATAAAACAAGCGTCTGAATTGTACAAAACTCCCGAATCCACCATCGCTCCCTCCTTCGATCGCTTCCTCTCCTCCCTCCTCTCCACCGGCTACATCCAACAAACCGAATAAAAGAGAAAATTTATGCTATAAAGCAAAAATTCCCGTCGGTATACCCGACGGGAATTTTAGTTTTAGTCGCTAATCAGTTAAAAACCCCACAAAAAGTCTGTCACAGCATGGTCACCATGGGAATCACCATGGGGCTTCGCTTGGTGTGCTTGAACAGATAGCTGCTGACGGCGGCGCGCACGGTTTTGCAGACCTCGCCCTGATCCTTCCGCCGCCGGGCGGACATACCGTCCACGGCGTTCTGGGCAATGTCCCGCAGCTCCTGCAGCAGCTCCTCGGACTCCTTTACATATACAAAGCCCCGGGTGACGATCTCCGGCTGGCACAGCAGCTGGTGATCGTGGGAGGACATGGGCAGCACGATGACCACCATGCCGTCCTCGGCCAGGAGCTTCCGGTCATTGAGGACCACGGCTCCCACGTCGCCTACCCCGGAGCCGTCCACAAAGACCTCGCCGGCGGGAACGGAGGCCTCGCACTTCATGTGCTTGGTGGTCAGCTCAATGACGGAGCCGTTTTCCGCCACGCAGATGTTGTTGGGGTCCATGCCCATGGACTCCGCCACCCGCTTGTGGATCTGCAGCATCCGCTGCTCCCCGTGGAGGGGGATGAAGAAGCGGGGTTTGGTCAGGGCGTGGATGATCTTCAGCTCCTCCTGGCAGGCGTGGCCGGACACGTGCAGCATGTCCGCCTTGTCATACACCACGTCGGCTCCCTTGCGGAACAGCTCGTTGATGACCCGGCCCACCGTCACCTCGTTGCCGGGGATGGCGGAGGCGGAGATGATGACCTTGTCCTGGGGGCCGATGTCGATCTGCTTGTGGGTGGAGAAGGCCATGCGGTACAGGGCGCTCATCTCCTCGCCCTGGCTGCCGGTGGTGATGATCACCTGCTGCTGAGGCGGCAGGCCCTTGATGCGGTTGATGTCCATCACCGTGCCCTTGGGCAGCTTCATATAGCCCAGCTCCGTGGACACCTTCATGATGTTCTCCATGCTGCGGCCGGTGACGGCCACCTTCCGCCCGCAGGCGGCGGCAGCGTCGATGACCTGCTGGATGCGGTGGACGTTGCTGGCGAAGGTGGTGACGATGATGCGCTTTTTGCACCCGGTGAACTGCCGGATGAAGGTCTTGCCCACGGTGCGCTCGCTCATGGTATAGCCCGGGCGCTCCACGTTGGTGGAGTCCGCCAGCAGGGCCAGGACCCCCTCCTTGCCCAGAGCGCCGAACCGGGCCAGGTCGATGACCTCCCCGTCGATGGGGGTGGAGTCGATCTTGAAGTCGCCGGTGTGGACCACGGTGCCCATGCGGGTGTGGATGGCGAAGGCCACGGAGTCGGCGATGGAGTGGTTCACATGGATGAACTCCACCTGGAACTTTCCGGCCTTCACCGTCTGCCCGGCCTCCACGGTCACCAGCTTCGTGCTGTCCAGCAGGCGGTGCTCCTGGAGCTTCAGCCGGATCAGCCCGGCGGTGAAGCGGGTGCAGTAAATGGGCAGGTTGATCTGCTTGAGGACATAGGGGATGGCCCCGATGTGGTCCTCGTGGCCGTGGGTGATGAACAGGCCCCGCAGACGGGACTTGTTCTTCACCAGATACGACACGTCCGGTATCACGCAGTCGATGCCGTACATATCGTCGCCGGGGAAGGCCATGCCGCAGTCCACCACGATGATCTCGCCGCCGTACTCATAGGCGGTCATGTTCTTGCCGATCTCGTTGAGACCGCCCAGGGGGATGATTTTCAGTTTTTCTGCCATATTTTCAGATGATTCTCCTTTTAGAAATTCAGTATTTGATGGGATGGTGCGGCCCTTTCCCCCAGGGCTGTGCGCCGGAAAATGGGCGCACCAAAACCGGGACGCATCTGTCCGCCCGGCGGCCCTGCATCGCCGCCGGCGTCCGGAAAGGGCGCCCGTCTGCCGTGGTGGTAAAGGGGAGGGAGGCGCAGGGAGGGAGTGGACCTCCGGCGCGTCCCGGCTATACATGAACGCGAGGGCCCGCCGCCCCCGCTCAGCATACAAAAACGTCCGTCTCCGGCCTGTGGGCCGGAACGGTTATACACAGTATAGCACATTCATCCGGGTTTGTACAGTGTTTCCCTTCGCTTTTTTCCCCGGGCCTTCGACAGGGGCAAAAAATCCCCGGAAAATCCATTGTGAACGGCGGGAAGATATGCTATAATAAAAAATCAGCTATTGTAAAGTGGATCTGTATGCCTGAGGGAGGGAACACCCTTGAACAAAAAGCTCACCAATATCCTGCGCACCAACATTACCCTGTATTTCATATGCCTGGTGCTGTTTGCCCTGGCGGCCATCCCCTTCGACGTGCGGCTGGCCATCGGCGAGGGGGCGGCGGCGGTGGTGCTGCTGATCATCGCCCGGCGGCGCAGCCGCTCCGTGCAGCAGAGCATGCGCCAGTACATGGACCGCTTCACCGGCGGCATGGACTCCGCCCGGTCCAGCAATATGCTCTTTGCCCCGCTTCCGATGATGGTGTTCGACATGGACACCCAGGCCGTGGTGTGGTGCAACAACGGCTTCCTGGCTCTGACGGAGCAGAAGGAGGGCGTGTTTGACGCCCACCTCAACGCCGTGGTGCCCACCTTCTCCGTCCGCTGGCTGATGGAGGGGAAAAACGAGTGCCCGGAGCATGTGGTGTGGAACCACCGGATCTATCGGGTGTACGGCGGGCTGACCCGCCCCACGCCGGATACCCCCGCCACCATGGCCACCACCTATTGGATGGACGTCACCGACTCCGAACAGCTGCGCCAGACCTTACAGATGACCCGGCCGGTGGTGGCCATCCTGATGGTGGATAACTACGAGGACCTGATGAAGGCCTGCCCGGAGAGCAAGCGCTCGGCGGTGCTGGCCCAGCTGGAGGAGAAGCTGGATCAGTGGTCCGCCGGGGCCGACGGCCTGATGCTGCACTATGACCGGGACCGGTATCTGTTCGTGTTCGAGGAGCGCAGCTATTCCGACTATGCCCAGCACCGCTTCGCCGTGCTGGATACCGTGCGGGAGGTGGCGGCCGGCGGCGTGGCGGCTACCCTGTCCATCGGCGTGGGCCGGGACGCCGACAGCTTTGACGCCCTGTTCAAAAACGCGTCCCTGGCCCTGGAGATGGCTCTGAGCCGGGGCGGCGACCAGGCGGTGGTGAAGGACCGGCTGAACTTCCAGTTTTACGGCGGCCGGGCCAAGAGCACCGAAAAGCGCACCAAGGTGAAGTCCCGGGTCATGGCCAACGCCCTGGGCGAGCTGATGGACGACGCCCGGCAGGTGTACGTCATGGGCCACAGCTATGCGGACATGGACTCCCTGGGCGCGGCGGCAGGCGTGTGCTGCATCGCCCGCAAGCGGGGGAAGAAGTGCCAGATCGTCATCGACACCGAGAACAACGCCGCCCACCCCATCCTGCGCAAGCTGGTGGAGCAGCCGGAGTATCACGGGGCCTTCCTCACCGGCAGCGAGGCGTTTCTGAAGGTGCAGCCCGGCACCCTGCTGGTGGTGGTGGATACCAACCGCCCCGGCAGCGTGGAGTCCGAGCAGCTGCTGGAGACCTGCAACCGGGTGGCGGTCATCGACCACCACCGCCGGGGCAGCAGCTATATCGAGAAAATGGCCCTGAACTATCACGAGCCCTACGCCTCATCGGCTTCGGAGCTGGTGACGGAGCTGCTGCAGTACCTGGTGGAGCCGTCGGACCTCCTGCGGGAGGAGGCCGAGGCGCTGCTGGCGGGCATCGTGCTGGACACCAAGCACTTCACCCTCCGCACCGGCGGCCGGACCTTCGAGGCGGCGGCGTTTTTGCGCCGGGCCGGCGCGGACACCACGGACGTGCAAAAGCTGTTCCAGAATAACCTCAGCGAGATGGTCTCCCGGTATGACATCATCCGCCGGGCGGAGCTGTACCGGGACGACATCGCCGTGGCGGTGATCCCCCAGGACGGCGTGGACCGGGTGGCGGCTGCCCAGGCGGCGGACGAGCTCTTGGGACTCAAGGGCGTCAAGGCGTCCTTCGTGGTGTACCGCAGCGGGGAGAACGTGCTCATGTCCGCCCGCTCTCTGGGCGAGGTCAATGTCCAGGTGATCCTGGAGGCGCTGGACGGCGGCGGAAACTCCACTACCGCCGGCGGCAAGGTCACCGGCAGCGATCCGGAGACTGTCCGGAAGCGACTGCTGGAGGCCATCGACGATTATTTTGAAAAGTAAAAAGAAGAGTGCGCCCCCATGAGGAAGTTTTTACAGCTCTTCATCATCTGCTTGGTGCTGGAACAAGTATTTATGTTCTTTGGCGGGTGGCGGCTCTTCCGGAATTGGTTTTCGGCCAGTGTATTCATTGCGCTGGTTCTGGCGCTTTCCATCCGCATCTGGCTGAGCCAGGAGGACCGGCTGGAAGCGATGGAAAAGCGGATCAAAGAATTAGAAGAACAACAAGTTCAAAAGGAGAAACAGGAATGAAAGTCATTTTACAGCAGGACGTGAAGGGCCAGGGCAAGAAGGGTCAGATGGTGGAGGTTTCCGAGGGCTATGCCCGGAACTTCCTCCTGCCCCGGAAGCTGGCCATCGCCGCCACGACGGACGCCATCAACACCATGAACCTGAAGGAGAAGGCCCGCCGGGCCGAGGAGGCCCGTCTGAAGGCGGAGGCCGAGGCCACGGCGGAAAAGCTCAAGGAGTGCCAGGTCAAGCTCAC
>ERZ824598.1904-NODE-1904-length-23798-cov-4.843154_pt1 | contig 23798 bp, 18 predicted proteins | sample MGYA00519934_ERZ824598 | MGnify/ENA primary metagenome ERZ824598 (study PRJEB31778, sample SAMEA3449177) | human gut metagenome | biome: human gut; feature: human-associated habitat; material: faeces | place: United Kingdom | collected 2010/2012 ...
CAGGACTTTCTGGTTGCGGAGACAGGACTCGAACCTGCGACCTCCGGGTTATGAGCCCGACGAGCTACCAACTGCTCCACTCCGCGATATGAAATTAAGGGAATACTGGTGCCGGTGACCGGACTCGAACCGGTACAGTATCGCTACCGGGGGATTTTAAGTCCCCTGTGTCTACCAATTCCACCACACCGGCAGATATCGGCAACAGATAATATACCATACCTCCGCCGTGATGTCAACACCTGTTTGCAAAAAACTTCTCCGTCCACGTTTTGTTCCTTTGACTTGTCGGCCTTGCTATGCTATACTATACTTGTATTGTTATCGAAAAGAGGCGGACTATGCAGATCGGAACGGTAAAAATTGAATCGAAGCTCGCGCTCGCGCCGATGGCGGGCGTAACGGACGCTGCATTCCGCCAGATCTGCTCCGAAAAAGGCGCGGGCTACACCGTCACAGAGCTTGTGAGCGCCAAGGCGCTGTGCTACCACGACACGAAGACCGCGCAGCTGCTTCGTCCGTTTCCGAGCGAAAAGCCGTTTGCCGCGCAGATCTTTGGCAGCGATGTGAACTGCATGGCCGAGGCTGCGCAGATAGCGATCGAAATTTCCGGCGCGGACATCCTGGATATCAACATGGGCTGCCCCGTGGGCAAGGTCGTCAAAAACGGCGACGGCAGCGCGCTGATGAAAGATCCCGAAAAGGCCGCGCGCATCGCTGAGGCGGTCGTGCGCGCCGTCAAGGTCCCCGTCACGGCGAAGATGCGCCGCGGCTGGGACAAGGGCAGCATCAACGCCGTCGAGCTCGCCAAAATGCTCGAAGAAGTGGGCGTCAGCGCCGTCGCGGTGCACGGGCGCACGCGCATGCAGATGTACGGCGGCGAGGCCGACTGGAACACGATCCGCGACGTCAAGCAGGCCGTCAGCATCCCCGTCATCGCCAACGGCGACGTTTTTTCGCCCGAGGCCGCGGTGCGCATCCTCAAATTTACTGGCGCGGACATGGCGATGATCGGCCGCGGGAGCTTCGGCAATCCGTGGCTTTTTGAGCAGTCCGCCGCCGCGCTCTCAGGGCGCGGCATTCCGCCGATGCCGCCGTTTGCCGAGCGGTGGGACACTGCCGTGCGTCAGGTGGAACTCTCCGCGCAGTATCAAAACGAGCGCGTCGCCATGCTGCAGGCGCGCCATCACCTGTGCTGGTACCTAAAGGGCATCAGCCACGCGAATTATTATAAGGAGAAGATCGTGCAGCTCTCAACGCTTTCTGAGCTGCACGCGCTCAGCGCGTCGATCAAGCGGGATCTGCGCTGAGGATCAGATAAAAAGCTATGAACGAACGGGAACTCATTGCGCGCCTTCAAAAGCGGGATGAAGCCGCCTTCGAAGAGCTGATCCGCCAATATGAGAAAAAAGTGTATACGCTGTGCTTCCGCATGTGCGGCAACAGTGAGGACGCCGAGGAGGCCGCGCAGGACGCCTTTCTCGCGCTCTGGCGCGGGATCGACCGCTTCCGACAGGAGTCATCGCTTTCGACGTGGATCTACCGTCTGGCGACGAACGCCTGCATCGACACGCTGCGGCGGCGAAAAAAACAGAGCGGCAGCGTCTCGCTCGACGACGAGGCGCTGTTTGTCGACGCGGTCGACACCTCGCCCCAGCCGCAGGAGACGGTCGAGCACCGCGAGGCACAGAAATTATTGCAGGAGGGCCTCTCCGCCTTGCCGGAGGAGTACCGAAAGGTGCTCATCCTGCGCGAGATCGAAGGCCTGAGCTACACCGAGATCGCAGAAAGCGCGTCGATCGAGCTGGGCACGGTCAAATCGCGCATCAGCAGGGGCCGATCACTTTTGCGCAACTTTTTATCCGGAAACGGGAACTTTTTTGAAATTGCTTCGTCAAAAGTTACAGAATGTAATCGTGAGGAGATGAGCGCCAAATGAAATGTTGTGAACAGTACGCCGCCGCGCTCTCTGCCTTTGTGGACGGAGAATTGAGCGAAAATGAAAAGGAAGAGGTACTCTCGCACGTAGAGCACTGCCGGAACTGCCGGGAGTATCTCTCGGAACTGATGATCGTGCACACGATGTTCGAGGAAATGCCCGAGCTCGACGCGCCGGAGGGCTTTTCCGAGCGCGTGCTCGAGCGGGTGCATGAGGAAAAGCGCGCGAGATCGCGCCACCGCCGCGCATGGCCGCGCGTGCTGGCCGCGTGCTTTGCGCTGTTCGTCATCACGGCCGCGGCGTGGAAGCTGGCGCCCGCGATGGGCAGCAGCAACGACAGCGCCGCGGACTGCAATACCAGCGGCAATGACACGGCGAGTGCGCCCGCTGCGTCCGGCGACACGGCGGAGGACTTTACCTACAGCTATTCCGCCGTGCAGAAGGAGGGCGTGCAGGCCGACGCCAGCCCGTTCGACACCTATGACGCGGAAGACGGCGCAGACGACCGCTCCGCCGACGCAAGCGGCGGCTATGCCATCATCACGCTGGATGTGCCCGCGGCGGCGGAATTTCTGCACGAGCGCGGCATGGCCGTGTACGCGGAAAATGACGAGTACGTCAGCTACCTCGTCGTGGCCGAAGCGGCACATGACTTAGCAGACGCCATGGAGCTGCCTGAGGCTGAGCGCACCGCGCTCCGTCAGGCAGACGATATTCTGATCGTCGAGGTCGCCAAGACCGCACCGGCGGTCGAAGAGCCTGCGGAAAACACCCCCGCAGGAGAAGAGGAGAGCGAATGAACGATATCAGCGTGATCGGCGGCGCGGACGGCGAGACGGTCATCATGGTCAGCGGCAGCATCGCGCCGCCGATCCTGTGGAGCTTTTTCGGTGCGCTCGCGCTGATGGCAATTTTATATTTCTGCTTTTACCGGCGCTCAAAGGGCAAGGCGGTCTGTCTTGCCCTCGCGGCGGTTTTGTGCGTGGCGGCGGATCAGGCCGTCAAATGGCTCGTTCTGAATACGATGACGCTCGGCCAGTCGCAGCCGCTGCTGCCGCCGCTGCTGCGGCTCACGCGCGTGCACAACTACGGCGCGGCGTGGTCGAGCTTTTCCGGTGCACGGTGGCTGCTCATCATTCTGACGGCGGTGGGCATGTGCGCCATCGCATGGCTGCTCGTCAAGATCGTGCGCCATCCGCTCGGCCAGTGGTCGCTCGCGTGCATCTTGGGCGGCGGCATCGGCAATCTCATTGACCGCGTGCGCCTCGGATACGTCGTTGACATGCTGGACACGATGTTCATGGACTTTCCCGTCTTCAACGTGGCGGATGTGTTCGTCGTGTGCGGCACGGTCTGCGCGCTGATTTACTACCTTGCCTTTTACAGCAAGAGCGACGAGAAAAACTGGGGGAACAAGGTCGATGGAACCGATCCTGCTGCAAACAAGTGAAGCCGATGCCGGTACGCGGCTCGACGCCTGCCTCGCCCGCGCAATTGAAGACCTGACCCGCTCCGCCGCGGCGAAAGCTGTCGAGGACGGGCGTGTCCTCGTGAACGGCAAAGCGCCGAACAAGAGCTACAAGCTCACGGGACACGAGCAGATCGAATTCACCCCCGAAGAGCCCGCGCCCATCGACGCCGTTCCGCAGGACATCCCTCTGGACGTTGTCTACGAGGACGACGACGTCATCGTCGTCAACAAGCCGAGCGGGCTCGTCGTCCATCCCGCGCCGGGCCATCCGGACGGGACGCTCGTGAACGCCCTTTTGTATCACTGCGGCGACAGTCTCTCCGGCGTCGGCGGCGCGCTGCGCCCCGGCATCGTGCACCGTATCGACCGCGACACGAGCGGGCTCATCATCGCGGCAAAAAACGACTACGCGCACCAGTTCCTCTCCGCCCAGCTGGCCGACCACACGCTCGCGCGCACGTATGAGTGTATCGTGGTCGGCAACTTACGTGAGGACAGCGGCACGGTCGACGCGCCCATCGCGCGCGACAGCCGCGACCGCAAGCGCATGGCCGTCGTTCCGGGTGGACGCCGCGCGGTAACGCACTGGGAGGTCATCGCCCGTTATCCCGGCTGCACGCATGTGCGGTGCAGGCTCGAAACGGGCCGCACGCATCAAATTCGCGTGCACATGGCCTACCTCGGCCACCCGATCCTGGGCGACACGGTCTACGGCGCAAAAAAGGCCGTGCCGGGTCTAACCGGTCAATGCCTGCACGCGGTCGGGCTGCAATTTATCCACCCGCGGACGAAGGATCTTGTCTCGCTCACATGCCCGCTGCCTGACGAATTCACCGCCATGCTGCGCAAGATCGACCGATAAATCAAATCCCGCAGGCGAGGGCCGACGCCTTCGCCTTATTCTACAGGAAATACAGGTGAACAATGTGAAAGACCTGCAAACCATTAAGGAGACCCTCAAATATCTGCAATTCGACAACTGGGAGCAGAGCGCGCCGGGCCTTGCGCGCTCGCGCGAGCTTCTGGGCCTGCTCGGCAACCCCGAGAAGAAACTCAAATTCGTCCACATCGCGGGCACAAACGGCAAGGGCTCTACCGCCGCGATGCTCGCCTCCGTGCTCCAGCACGCGGGGTACCGCACGGGGCTCTATACCTCGCCGCACCTGCTGCGCTTCCACGAGCGCATGCGCGTGAACGGGGAAGAGATCGACGATGAGTCCCTCATTTCGCTCACAAACACCGTGCGGAGCGCAGCGGAGAGCATGAGCGAACTGCCCACGGGTTTTGAGATCATGACGGCCATCGCCTTCCTCTACTTCGTGCAGGAGCAGTGCGACATCGTCTCGCTCGAGGTCGGCCTCGGCGGGCGCATGGACTCGACGAACGTCATCCCCGCGCCGGAGGTCTGCGTCGTGGCGAACATCGGCTTGGAGCACACGGCCATTCTCGGCGACACGGTCGAGAAGATCGCCGCGGAGAAGTGCGGCATCATCAAGCATGGCTCGCACGCCGTGCTCTTCGGCCAGAGCGAGGGCGTGGAGAACGTCGCGCGCGAAAAGTGCGCGCAGGAGGACGTGGCTCTCACGATCACCGCGCAGGAAAAGCTTGAGCGCATTTCGTCCTCGCTCGACGGTCAAGAGTTCAAATACCGCGGCCGCGGGCCGTACCACCTGCGGCTTCTCGGCGAGTATCAGCTCTTGAACGCGCTGACGGTCATCGACGTGTGCAGCGCGCTGCGCTCGCGCGGCTGGGACAAGCTCACGGACGAGGCCATTGATGAGGGGCTTTCCCACGCCCAGTGGCCCGGACGGCTCGAGCTTCTGCGCCGCGGGCCGGACTTCATCGTTGACGGCGCGCACAATCCCCAGTGCGTCGACGCGCTGATGGATTCGCTCGCCGCGCTCTACGGCGACAAAAAACTCATCTTCCTCACAGGGGTGCTTCGCGACAAGGACTGGCAGCAAATGCTGCGCCGCGCGCTCCCGCTCGCCAAGGCGTTCGTCGTCATCACGCCGCCTTCTGCCCGCGCACTCGATGAAAACGAGCTCGCCGCGTGGCTGAACGCACAGGGCGTGCAGGCCGTCCCCGCCAAGGATACCGACGACGGCGTCCGCCGCGCCTTAGCGCTTGCAGGTGAGGACGACGCCATCTGCTCCTGGGGCTCGCTCTACTTCACCGGCGAGGTCCGCCGCGTCTTAACGGAACAGTAAACACGATAAAAAGGCCGCTGCGAAACGCCGCAGCGGTCTTTTCATGATCCCCATGCCGCATTTGCCGCGACCAGCGGCAAACAGGCCCCCACACCCCAATCGGCGCAAAACCCATCAACCTACATCCGCCGCATTCGCTGCCTCCGGCAGCGAACAGGCCAGAAGCAACATCCTCCGTCCCCCACCCGCCGCATTTTCTGCCCCCACGGGCAGAAAACAGGCACCTGCGTCGCAGACTTTCGCGTCCGCAGACGCGAAATAATTTTAATCATAAATCGCCGCGACATGCGCGTGGCGATTTATTCTTCTCGCTTCGCGCGTGTCGCAGCCGCCTACGGCGGCAAGGCACGAAGCGAAGTGCGATCCCCTAAAATCAAAGGGATCCCATCCATCGGATGGGATCCCTTTGATTTTAACTTAGATAGTTGAGCGGGTTGACGTAGCTGCCGTTTCTCTGAATGCCGAAGTGGCAGTGGACGCCGCTGGCGACGCCGCTGCGGCCCGCTTTGGCAACCTGCTGGCCCTTGTAGACCGTCTGTCCCGCGGAAACGAGCAGCGACGAGTTGTGCTCGTAATACGTGACATAGCCGTTGTTGTGGTCGATGATGACGACGTAGCCCATCGCGCCCTTGTAGCCCGCGTAGGTCACGCGGCCGCCGTCGGCGGCGTAGATTGGCGTGCCGTAGGAGCAGGCGATGTCGATGCCCTTGTGGTTGCTCGTCGCGCCGCGGATACCCGTGCTGCGGTAGCCGAAGTACGACGTGATGCGGCCCGAGCACGGCCAGCGGAAGCTGCCGGTGGGGTACCAGGTCGGGCGGACCTTCGTGCCGCGGGCGCGCGTCTCGGCCACAGGGTCGGAGAGCGTGACGGACGAGATGACCGTGCGCTCCTGCTCCTCGCCGTTGATATAGGTGACGTCGGCCACAATATCGGCCTTGCCGAACGAGCCCTTGGAGATCACGCGCTCGTCGCCCTGATACATGGATGAATCGCTCACGTAGTTCACGTCATAGTTGACGTCCTCGACATAGTTCTGCCGCTCGGTGACCTTGACGGTCAGATACGGCACAGCGTTCGAGAGTGTCAGCGCATCGCCGATGTGGATGCGGTTGATGTCGTAGCCAGGGTTCAGCGCTTCGAGCTCAGCGGCGGTCATGCCGTTGTTGTTGGCGATCTGGCCCCAGGTGTCGCCCTTGACGACGGTATAGGTCACCTCGCCCGACTTCGTCGAATTCAGGATCTCGGCGATCTCGCCGAGGTTCATCACGCTGTCGGTCGGGACGTAGCCCTCCGCGATGCGGACATTTTCGACAAAGTCGACGCTCAGCGTATCCGCCGAGGCGTAGACCTGCTTGATCTGCTTGAGCAGCTCGTCCAGCGCGCCGGCGTACTGCGTCGAACCGATAATCTCATCGTCGACATAGAGCGAGTAGCCGTAGGTCACCTGACCGAGCTCGTCGGCGAGGTCCTGCTCAAAGGTCGTCGCGTCCGTCACATCGCTGCGGCGGACGAAAGCCGTCGAATAGTGGATGGCATCCTTTGCGATCTCATAGCTCTTGCCGAGCGTTTCGGTCGTGATGCTCTCGAGCTTGGAGGCCGCCTTGCGCGCCTGCGCGGCGCTGGCAACGGTGTCGACCAGGCTGCCGTTATACTCCACGGTCGTTCCCAGCGTGTAGAACGAGAAAAACAGCGCGATCGCAGCCACGACCGCCGCGCCGCCGATAAAGTAGAACGGATTCACGCGCCGCGCGTGCCTGCGCCAGCGATCCTCGTGCACACCGGCAGCGTGGCTGCGCTGGCGGCGGCGCGCCATGATCCTTTCATGCAGCAGCGAGTGCCACATCGGGAACATCCCGCCGATGACGAGGAAGACCTGCACCAAAAAGCGGTTGGATTCGGGGAAGTTGCGCGCCCTGCTCTCGCGCATCACGGTGCGGGCGCGCGGGCCGATGCGGCGGATGCGCGCACCGAGCGTGGAAAAAAGCAGCGCCATGTGCTCGAGCCAGCCGCTCAGCCATTGCGGCATGCCGCCGCGCCTGCTCGGCCGTCTTCGCGGCGAGGCATTCGAACGGCGGCGCTGCGTGGGTGCATCGCTGCGCTGCGGGGTGGATCGTTTTTGCTCTGACATATCAAAACTCCTTAAAGGATGCAAGTAAAAGTAAAAGTTACAATTTGTAACCATTGACCAGTATACTTGGTTTTCAAGGCTCCGTCAAGCCTTTTGGGAAAATGATACTGCTAATATATTGTAAGAGTTTGGAAAATTTGTAAACTTTTGCATGAATTTTGCGTTATTTTTCCTTGAGAGGGTGAAAAAGTGGGTGTATACTATATCCGTAAATCTGTGCCCGCTTGACCGGCACATCATATATCAGGAGGAATCAACATGTTTGCACAACTGATCAGCACGCTGAAAAAGAGCCCCAAAACGATCGTTTTCACCGAAGGCACCGACCCCCGCATTCTCGAAGCGAGCGCCCGTCTGCTGTCCGGTAACTTCTTAAAGCCCGTGCTCGTCGGCAACCCCGATGAGATTGCCGCCGCCGCTGAGGACATCGGCTTCAACATCCGCGGTGCCGAGATCATCGACCCCGAGAATTACGACGGCATGGACGAGATGGTCGACAAGATGGTCGAGCTGCGCAAGGGCAAGATGACCGCCGACGAGTGCCGCGCCGCGCTCAAGAAGAGCAACTACTTCGGCACCATGCTCGTCAAGATGGGCAAGGCCGACTGCCTGCTCGGCGGCGCTACCTACTCCACGGCCGACACGGTCCGTCCCGCGCTCCAGCTCATCAAGACCAAGCCCGGCAACAAGATCGTCTCTTCCTGCTTCATCATGGTCCGTCCCGCCGCTTCCGGCGAGAACGAAGTGCTCGCCATGGCCGACTGCGCCATCAACATCAAGCCCAACGAGGACGAGCTCGTCGAGATCTGCAAGGAGACCGTTTCCTGCGCCAAGATTTTCGGCGTTGACCCGAAGGTCGCTTTCCTGAGCTACTCCACCCTCGGCTCCGGCAAGGGCGAGGACGTCGACAAGATGCGCAATGCCTGCGAGAAGGCCAAGGCCCTCATGCCCGACACCCCGATCGGCGGCGAGTTCCAGTTCGACGCGGCGGTCTCTCCGGCTGTCGCCAAGACCAAGCACATCACCGACGCGGTCGGCGGCCACGCCAATACCTTTATCTTCCCCGACATCAACGCCGGCAACATCGGCTACAAGATCGCCCAGCGCCTCGGCTCTTTTGATGCCTACGGCCCGATCCTGCTCGGCCTGAACGCGCCGATCAACGACCTCTCCCGCGGCTGCAACGCCCAGGAGGTCTACTCCATGGCGATCATCACCGCGGCGCTTGCGTAAACACTTCAAAAAAAGAGGACGGCTTTCGCCGTCCTCTTTTTTTGAGGAGATTGCACTGCGCTGCATGCACGCGCCGCAGGCGCGCACACTCCGCTCCGTGAGAAGAGTTTTTTGGCACGCGCATGTCGCGCCAAAAAACGATTAAGATTATTTGCCGCCTGCGGGCGGCAAAGTCTGCGACGCCTTTTGGTGCGTGATGAGGGTCTCTGCTTCTATTTTTCATTTTTGGCGCTGTTTTGCGCCGGAGGCGCAAAATGCGCGGCGGGGGTGCGTTAGCTGTTTCGTGCGGAGCACGAAATGCGCGTGGGGGACGCTGGCTGTTTCGAGCCGGAGGCTCGAAATGCGCCTCCACTGAATTTAGACAGAAGTAAAACGGCCCTCAAAGAGGACCGTTTTCGTTTTGCAAGTTTGCTGTCATCTTAGTGCGATAAAGCGCAATTTTTTGCACGAACGGATGCTTCGAATGTTTCAAATGTATGGAATATTTGGAGAAGTTAGACAAATGTTTTTCGCCGTTTTTGTCTGTTTTGCACACATTTGTACAACAAAGTTCAGCTACCTTTTTCCCGAAAAGGGGAAGACAAAAAAATACGCCATGATATAATGATTTTGCAATGACGGGGCGCGAGCTCCGAACAATACGATCACATTTTCTGTGGAGGATTATCATTATGGCTATCAAAGTGGGCATCAACGGCTTCGGCCGCATCGGCCGCGTCGTGCTGCGCATCATGATCGAGCATCCGGAGCAGTTCGACATCTGCGGTATCAACCTGCGCAAAGCGGATCTGGATTACATGGTCTATATGATCAAATACGATTCCGTGTTCCGTCAGTTCAACGGCACGGTGGAGCACAAGGACAAGAACCTGATCGTCAACGGTCACACCATTCAGGTCTTCAGCGAGTCCGACGCGGCGATGATCCCCTGGTCCAACTGCGGCGCGGAGTACATCATCGAGTCCACCGGCGCTTACAACACCACCGAGAAGGCCTCCCGCCACTTCAAGGGCGGCGCGAAGAAGGTCATCCTGACCGCGCCCGGCAAGGATGAGGTCACCCCCACGTTCGTCATGGGCGTGAACCACATGCTGCTCCATTCTGACATGAAGGTCGTCTCCAACGCCTCGTGCACCACCAACTGCTTAGCGCCCCTTGCCAAGGTCGTCAACGACGAGTTCGGCATTGAGCAGGCGCTCATGTCCACCATCCACGCCGCCACCGCCAAGCAGAAGGCCGTCGACTCCCGCGGCGGCAGTGATTGGCGCACGGGCCGCTCCATCCTCAACAATATCATTCCCTCCTCCACGGGTGCCGCCAAGGCCGTCGGCCGCGTCATCCCCGAGCTCTACGGTAAGATGACCGGCATGAGCTTCCGCGTCCCCACGGCGGACGTCTCCGTCGTTGACCTGACCGCCCACCTCAAGGTCAAGACCACCTACGCCGATATCTGCTATGCCATCCGCCACGCCAGCGAGACCTATATGAAGGGCATCATTGGCTACACCGCGGACCAGGTCGTCTCCACGGACCTGATCGGCAATTCCTGCCCCTGCATCTTCGACGAGACCGCCGGCATCATGCTCGACAACGACTTTGTCAAGCTGATTGCGTGGTACGACAACGAATGGGGCTACTCCAACATGGTCGTCCGCCTGCTTGAGCACATGGTCGCGGTGGACGAGGGCCGCGTGACGCCTGAAAAGCGCGTCGTCCCCAAGGATAAGCCGAAGGAAGAGCCCGCCGCCAAGGAAGCGTAACAACGAAATAAAAAAGGAAGGACGCTGCGCGTCCTTCCTTTTTTATTCGTCCTTTTTTTCTGCCACTTTTGCTTCGAGCTCGGCGACGGTCGTGTCGTCTTCCATGCCGCGGGCGTGGAGGACATCGTCGCGCGTGAGGGTCATCAAATCATCCTTTGTGAAGCTCTCCATCTTCGCGAGGCGGTTGGCCTGCGCGGTCAAGATCTGCTCGAAGAGGTTGCGCACGCCGCGCGCGTTGCCGAACGTCACACCGTCGGCGTTCTCATCGTAGATGAAGTCCTTGACGTCCTGCTCGGCGTCGGGAGAGAGGGTGTAGAGCGACTTGCGGCACTGCATTTTGAAAATCTCGAGCATCTCGTCGAGCGTGTAGTCGTCAAAGTGCAGGTAGCGGTTGAAGCGGGACTCAAGACCAGGGTTTGAATGGATGAACTTTTCCATCAAGCCATCGTAGCCCGCGACGATCACGACGAGGTCGTCGCGGTGGTCCTCCATCGCCTTGAGGAGCGTGTCGATGGCCTCCTGACCGAAGTCGTTGTCGCCCTTGCCGTTGAGGGCGTAGGCCTCGTCGATGAACAGCACGCCGCCGAGCGCCTTTTCGATGACCTTGCTCGTCTTGATGGCCGTCTGACCGACGTAGCCCGCGACGAGCCCGCTGCGGTCGACCTCGACAAGCTGACCCTTGGAAAGGATCCCGAGTGAGCGGTAGACGCGCGCCATCAAACGCGCGATCATCGTCTTACCTGTACCGGGGTTGCCGGTGAAGACCATGTGGAGCGAGAAATCCGCGTTCGGCAGTCCCGCCTCCTCGCGCCGCTTGAAGACGGTCGCCATGTTGATGAGGTTATTCACCTCGCGCTTGACCTCGCCAAGGCCGATGTAGGTGTCAAGCTCTTTTTTAAGGTCCTCGATCTTCTCGGGCGGGGGAAGCGGCGCTTCCTCTTCCTTTTTCTCGTCCGCGCCGGTGGAGGCGGCGGGCTTGTTCGGCTTTGCGCCGTCCGCGCTCTTCGGCGCGTTTGCTTTGGGCGCAACTTCCTTCGGGACGGCAGATTTCGGCGCGTCCGGCGTCAGCGGCGCGCCCCAGAAGTCGCTGCCCATGCGATTCAGGTTGTTCTGCGTCATCGTGCGGATGACGTCGAGCTGCTGGAGAATGATCTCGTCCTTTTTATCCATGTTGATTCTCTCCCTTCGTTCCGTAGGGCGTGTGCGCCATTGCGCGGAACAAGAATGCCGTGATCAGGCCGCTGAGCGCGCCCGTGAAGAGCGACACCAGCAGCAAAAACGGCAGATAGTAGAGCGGCGCGGTCGAGCCGAGCGTGATGAGCGCGGCGCAGACCTGCCCGCAGTTGTGCGCCGCCGCGCCCGCGATCGAGACGCCGAAAATGCTGAGCTTTTTCACCCCGCTTAAAAGCGCCATCACCAAAAGCGCCGACAGCCCGCCGAGCAGCGAGAATAAAAGCGCCGAGGCATTCCCCGCAAACAGCGCGCCGAGCGTGCAGCGCACAAACAATATGGCGAGCGCGCTCGGAAATCCGAGGGCATAGAGCGCGTAGAGCGTGACGATATTGGCAAGGCCGAGCTTGACGCCCGGCAGCGGCACAATGAGCGCGAGCGGAAAAAACGACTCCATGTAGGACAACGCAAGCGCGAGCGCCGCGAGCACCGCGCAGAGCGTCAGCTCTCTTGTTTTGATCTTCATGCGCTCACCCCGCGATCAGATCGTAGTCGGACGCCGCGCCCTCGAGCGTGACGGCCACGCGGGCGGGAAGGCAGACGATGCTCTGTCCCGCGCGCGAGATCGCGCCGGAGTGCACACAGTCCTGATTCGGGCAGTCGCTTTCGCTCACGCGCACCGCACCGTTTTCCACAGCGACGGTGAGCGTGTAGCCGCGGTTCTCATACGTGCCGCCTTCATAATTGCTGAGTGCGCAGCGCTCGACGGTCTCGCCGTCGATGGCGATGCTGACCGTCAGCTCGCCCGCCGATTTCGCCGCGAAATACGGCCTTGCGGCGAGCCCGAGCGTGAGCAGCAGCACCGCGAGCACGACGAGCGCGTCCCACTTCGTCGGCTTCAGCTTAGGCGAGCGCTTCATACGTGTACCCGCTTTCGTCGTTCGGCGTGAAGGCATCGGCAAGGCCGTCGGTGTAAAGCACGCGGCCATCGTCGGTGACTAAAATGAGCTCAAAATCCGTCCCCTGGTCGGCAAGATCGTCGCGCAGCGCAAGCGCGCCGTCGGGGCCAAGGACGAAGCACGCCGTCGAGAGCGCGTCCGCCCACGCGCCGTTCTCGCACAGCACGGTCACGCTGACGAGCCCGCTCTCCGCGGGGCAGCCGGTCTTGGGGTCGAGGATATGGTGGTAACGCACGCCGTTTTCTTCAAAATAGCGCTCGTACACACCGGAGGTCACGATGAACTTATCCGCCGCCGATACGACGCCAAGGTAGCTCTCCGTGTCCGCAGGGTCCTTGACGGCGATGCGCCAATCGCTGCCGTCGGTCTTTCGCCCCATGACGAACACATCACCGCCGAGGTCGAGTGTCGCGGACGTGACGCCCTCCTTTTCAAGCTGCGCGCGCAGAAGATCCGCCGCGTAGCCCTTGGCGATGCCGCCGAGGTCGAGCTGCGCGCCGTCCAAAAGCGTGACCGTCCAGCCGTCCGCCGTTTTTTCGAGCGCGACCTTGCCGCAGCCCGTATGACTCAGCAATTCTTTGAGCGCGTCTGCGGACGGCACGCGGTGCTCATCCTTCGTAAAGCCCCACGCGTCGAGCACGGGGGCAAGCGTCGGGTCGAATGCGCCGTCCGTCGCGTCGGAAATCGTCAGCGCCGTTTCGATCAGCGCAGGTAAGATATCATCCGCGCCGCATTCGACCGTCTCACCGTTCGATGCGTTGAGCGCATAGAGCTCACTGCCCTCCGCCGTGCGCGAGAGGACGGCTTCGTCCAACGTGTGCAGTTCCTTTTCCGCGCTCTCCAGCGCGGCAGCGGCGTTCTCGCCGTAAACCGTCAGGTTCATCACCGTGTCCATCGCGTACACCGTGCGCGTCTCGCTCTCGGCAGCCGTTTCGCCGCAGGCAGTGAGGGACAGGGCAAAAATCGTCAGCAGCAGCGCTGCAAGTTGTCTTTTCATAGGTTCTCCTGCGAAAACAATTTATCAAGCGTAGCTTATCAAATGTATTTTACCCGCGTCTGTGCGGTCTGTCAAAAGAAAAAATTTGAACCGCCGTGCGGAACGTTTATAAAAGGGGAGAGCCTCTTCTATAATAAGAGGCTCTCCCCGATCTGCGTCTGCGCGCAGGCAGAATTATTTTCTCTCGAGCGAGACGCGGTACGTGAGCCGCAGGAACGTAGCGTTCAGGATGACGCTCACGACTTCCGCGATCGGGAAGGCAAGCCACACAAGCTCGAGCCGCCCCGTGAGCGAGAGCAGATACGCCGCCGGCAGCAGCACGACGATCTGGCGGCAGACGGAATTGATGAGCGCGTAGATGGGCTTGCCGAGCGCCTGACACGCGCTGCCCGCGATGATGCTGAAGCCCGCGAGCGGGAAGTGCACGCCGATGATGCGCAGCGCAACACGGCCGATGGAGAGCATTTCGTCCGTCGGCGAGAACATCCCCAGCAGCGTTTCGGGGATGCACTCAAAGAGCGCGCAGCCGACGCACATGATGCCGATGGCCGTGAAGACTGTCAGGCGGACGGTCTTGCGCACACGGTCGAATTTCTGCGCGCCGTAGTTGTACGACACGATGGGTACCATCGCGTTGTTGAGGCCGAAGCACGGCATGAAGATGAAGCTCTGGAGCTTAAAGTAAGCACCGAACACCGCTGTCGCCGCCTCGGTGAACGAGATGAGAATTTTGTTCATGCCGAACGTCATCACCGAGCCGATGGACTGCATGATGATCGACGGAATGCCGATGGCGTAGATGTCCGCCACCGTCGCGCGGTGGGGACGGATGTCCTTGAGGTGGATCTGCACCTCGGGATTTTTCTTGAGGTTCAGGAAAAGGCCGAGGCCCGCGCCGACGAACTGGCCGACGATCGTGGCGACCGCCGCGCCCGCGACCTCCATGCGGGGAAAGCCCAGAAGGCCGAAAATCAAAATCGGGTCGAGCACGATGTTGCACACCGCGCCCGCGATCTGCGAGATCATCGAAAGGTCCGTCCGCCCCGTGGACTGGAGCAGGCGCTCGCCGTAAATTTGCAGGAACAGTCCGAGCGAGCCGCCGATGCAGATCATCACATAATCACGGCCGTAGGCGATGATCTGCGCGTTTTCCGTCTGGAAGCGGAAAAATGGCGTGGCGAGCGAAAAGCCGAGGACAGCAAAGACGGCGGCGGTGCAGAGCGTCAGGAAAAGTCCCGTGCCCGCGGCGCGGTCGACCGCCTGCATGTTCTTTTCACCCAGCGAACGCGCGAGCAGCGCGTTCATACCGACGCCCGTGCCCACGGCGAACGCGATGCACAGCGTTTGCAGCGGGAAAGCGAGCGATACGGCGTTCATTGCGTCCTGACTGAGCCGCGCGACGAACACGCTGTCGACAATGTTGTAGAGCGCCTGAAAGAGCATCGATATCATCACCGGCCCCGCCATGTTGGCCAGCAGCTTGCCGATCGGCATCGTGCCCATCTTGTTTTCTCTGGTATTTTCTTCCATGTTTCCTCCCTGTTTAACTTTTTCGTTCCGACATATAAAATTCCGGCGCCGCAGCGCCGGAATCAAAATGCAATCATTTTTTGTCGCGACCTGTGCGTGACAAAAAATACTTTACAGAGTGCAAGTGTGCGAGCAACGCGAGTGCGCGCAGCACTCTGCAAGCCCCTCTCAAAAATGTGCTTCGCACATTTTTGAATTATTTCTTCAGCTCCCCGTTCGCGGACTTCGTGAGATACGCGTTGATGAAGCCGTCGAGGTCGCCGTCCATGACGGACTGGATGTTGCCGGTCTCGTAGTCGGTGCGCGTGTCCTTGACAAGCTGGTAGGGCATGAAGACGTAGGAGCGGATCTGGCTGCCCCATTCGATCTTGAGCTGCACGCCCTTGATGTCGGAGATCTTCTCCGCGTGCTGCTGAATTTTGAGCTCCATGAGCTTGGATTTGAGCATCTGCATGGCGTAGTCGCGGTTCTGGAACTGCGAGCGCTGCGTCTGGCAGGCGGTGACGATGCCCGTGGGCTTGTGGATGAGTCGAACGGCAGAGCTCGTCTTGTTGACGTGCTGGCCGCCGGCGCCGGACGCGCGGTAGACCTGCATTTCAATATCCTCGGGACGAATTTCGACCTCGATATCGTCGGGCAGTTCAGGCATGACCTCGAGGGCTGCAAAGCTCGTCTGGCGGCGGGCGTTCGCGTCGAACGGGGAAACGCGCACTAAGCGGTGCACGCCGTTTTCACCCTTTAAGTAGCCGTAGGCATTCTCGCCCTTGACCATGACCGTCGCGCTCTTGAGACCGGCTTCATCGCCGTCGAGATAGTCGAGCATCTCGAATTCAAAGCCGTGCTTGTTCGCCCACTGCATATACATGCGGTAGAGCATCTGCGCCCAGTCCTGCGCCTCGGTGCCGCCCGCGCCGGCGTGGAACGTCAAAATGGCGTTGCAGTTGTCGTATTCGCCGGAAAGGAGCGTCGTGAGTCGTGCCTGCTCCACATCGGCTTCGAGCTTACTGTAGCCCTCTTCGAGCTCGGGCAGCAGGCTCGCGTCGTCCATCTCCGTTCCCATGTCGATCAGCGCGAGCAGATCGTCGCGCGTGGAAACGAGCTTTTCGTAGCGGTGAATTTTATTTTGCAGCTGTTTGGAGCGCATCTGGTTTTTCTGCGAGCGCTCCAGATCGTTCCAGAAGCCGTCCTCGTGCGCCTCGAGCTCGAGGCGGTTCAGCTCCTGACGGGCCTGCTCGATCTCCAGCGCCTTGAAGAGGTTTTCAAATGTTTCGTCCATCGCAAGCAGCTTTTGCTTGTAGGAATCGTATTCGATCACAGCCATGGCGTTCTCTCTCCTTACTTTTATCCTTCATTAGCCGAAAAAGTATATCACACACACCGTGCAAAGGCAAGAAAAATCCGCCTCTCGGGACGAAAATTCCCGTGGAAGCGGCCCTTTTTCGCCTTTCCGGCGATAAAAACAAAAAAGCCACGCTTTCGCGTGGTCGATACAACGGATCTCAGCGCTCGCTGATGATCTGCTTGGTGCTGCCGAAGATCATGTCGTCAACATCCTGCTTGATGAAGTTCTCAAACATATTCGTTTTCGCGCTCCTTTCCTTCATTTACTTCAGTTTGTATTATAAGTGCGGAAAAGGCAAATTTCAATCGTCAGCTCTCATGGTTTTGCCTAAAAAATTAGCGACTTTTTCATGCAAGTTGCTATATCTACACTTGCATTTCCGTTATTTTCCACTTATAATAAAATAGAAATGATATTTGAAGCGGAGGAGTCGGACTATGGCGGCTTTCGTCACATTTGAGGATGTTTCCAAGGTCTACCACAGCGGAGAGATCGAAATTCGCGCGGTGGACCACATCAGCTTTACGATCGAAAAGGGTGAATTCTGCGTCATCGTCGGCCCCTCGGGCGCGGGCAAGACGACGGTACTCAACATGCTCGGCGGCATGGACGCCTGCTCGGGCGGCACCATCACGGTCGACGGGACGCGCGTGAGCGGCTTCAACGCCCGCCAGCTCACGACCTATCGCCGCCACGACATCGGTTTTGTCTTCCAGTTCTATAACCTCGTCGGCAACCTGACGGCGCTTGAAAACGTCGAGCTTGCGGCGCAGATCTGTAAAGACCCGCTCGACGCGGCGACGGTCTTGAACGAAGTCGGCCTGTCCGCGCGCGCGAACAACTTCCCCGGTCAGCTCTCCGGCGGCGAGCAGCAGCGCGTCGCCATCGCCCGCGCGCTCGCGAAAAATCCGAAGCTCCTGCTCTGCGACGAGCCGACCGGCGCGCTCGACTATGTGACCGGCAAGCAGATCCTCAAGCTCTTGCAGGACACCTGCCGGCAAAAGGGTGTGACGGTCGTGGTCATCACGCACAACAGCGCCATCACGCCGATGGCCGACCGCGTCATCCACATCAAAAACGGCACGGTAGAGAGCATGCAGTGCAATGAGCATCCGACCAGCGTGGAACTGATCGAATGGTAACGAAGAAATCGGAACGAAAGGGGGCGGCGCGATGAAAAACGCCATGCGGAAAGACTTCTGGCGCGAGATCCAGCACACGCGCAGCCGCTTTTTCTCCATTATGATCCTGGTCGCGCTATCGGTCGCGTTTCTCTCCGGTCTCAAGGCGACCGCGCCGGACATGAAGAAGACCGGCGACGATTATCTCGATTCCCTGCACTTGGCGGACATTCAGGTGCTTTCAACGCTCGGCCTGACCGACGACGACATTACCTCTCTTCGAGCACAGGACAAGGTCGAGGATGCCGAGGGCGAGTACGTCATCGACGCATTCGCCTCGTCCGACTCGCTCGACGCGGTGGTCAAGGTCCTCTCCCTCACGGGCCGCGGCATCAACGAGGTGCTGCTGCGCGGCGGGCGCATGCCCGAGCGCGCGGACGAGTGCGTGGTGGAGGAAAATATGCTCTCACTGATGAGCATTTCCATCGGTGATACGATCACACTCACGCCGGGGGACGATCTCTCCGACGCGCTCGCACAGGACACGTATACCGTTGTCGGCACGGTGCGCTCGCCGGTGTACCTCGCGGTGGAGCGCGGCACGTCGACGCTCGGCAGCGGCACGGTCAAGGCGTATCTGTACCTGCCGCGCGAGGCGTTCACGCTCGACTACTACACGGCGGCCTATGTGCGCGTCTCCGGCGCGGCGGAGATGACCGCGTTTTACAGCGACTATGACGACTATATCGACGCCGTTATCGACGAGCTGGAGCCGTTCGGCGACGCGCGCGCGCAGCTGCGGCACGATGATTTGGTCGATGAAGCGACGGAAAAGCTCGACGATGCACAGAAAGAGCTGGACGACGCGAAGGCCGAGGCTGACGAAAAGCTCGGCGACGCGCAGAAAGAACTAAATGATGCGCGCAGGAAGCTCGACGACGGCTGGAAGGATTACTACGACGGCCAGCAGGAGCTCAAGGACGTGCGCGTCGAGCTGGACGATGCAAAGATCGAGCTCGACGACGGTGAAATGCAATACCTCAACGGCATGGAAGAGTACGAAGACGCGCTGGACGAGTACGAAAAGGGCAGGGCAGAGTATGAAGACGGCCTCGCCCAGTACGAGGACGGCGTCAAGGAGCTTGAGAGCGGCGAGAAAGAACTTGCCGCGGGACGGAGACAGCTGGAAAGCGGCGAGCAGCAGCTCAATTCGCTGGCCAAGACTGTGACGGACGCGCTCGCTGGTTCGGGCTCACCCTACGGGGGCGCGCCCGAGAAGCTGCTCGAAGGCCTCGGCCGCGGCGACAGCGCAGCCATCGCCGCGACGGACGGCGTGCTCAACAATATGCGCGCACAGATCGCGGAGGCACAGGCGGGGCTGAAGCGTCTTGACGCGGGAATCGCACAGCTTGACGCGGCAATTGACGAGATCGACCGGACGCTGAATGGAATGAGTCAGCTTCCGCCGGAAATGGTCGATAAAGAGCAAAAGCTGCTGCTTGAGCAAAAAAAAGCGGAGTTGACGATGCAGCGCGCGGGCTATCAGCAGCAGCGCGACGCCATCGCTGCGCAACTTCCGGACGAGGAAAGCATCGCGCAGTTAAACAGCATCAGCGCGAGCAGCCTTGCCGCGAGCAAGCGCGAGCTGGACGACGGCTGGGATAAGTATTACGCGGGCGAGGCCGAGCTCGACGCGGGCAGAAAGGAGCTGCGCGACGCGAAAATGGAGCTCGACGACGCCAAGGCCCAGCTTGATGACGCGCCTGCGCAGCTCGCGGACGCGAAAAAGGAGCTTTCTGTCGCGCGCAAAAAGCTCGACGACGGCTGGAAGGACTACTACGACGGCGAAGCGCAGTACGCCGACGGCATCAAGGAGCTCTCGGACGCCTACACCGAACTGACGGACGGCGAGCGCGACTACCGCAAGGGCCTGCGCGAATACGCGGACGGCAAGGCGGAGGCGGACGAGAAGATCGCCGACGCGCAGGAGAAGATCACCGACGCGCGCCGCAAGGTCGCGGATATCGACAGCTGCGAGTGGTACATCTTCAGCCGCAGCTACAACCCCGGCTACACGGGCTTCGGCCAGGACGCCGACCGTATGGCGAACCTCGCGAGCGTGCTGCCGATCATCTTCTTCCTCGTCGCGGCGCTCGTGTGCCTGACGACAATGACGCGCATGGTCGAAGAGCAGCGCGTGCAGATCGGCGCGCTCAAGGCGCTCGGTTACAGCCGCCTTTCGATCTCGTGGAAGTACATCGGCTACGGGCTGCTGCCGAGCCTTGTCGGCGGCGTTCTGGGCCTTGTCATCGGCTATATCCTGTTCCCGAAGATGATCTTCACGGCCTATCAGATCATGTATCAGATGCCGGATATCGAGCTGCACGCCTACACGGATATTTCGCTCTTTTCCGTGCTCGCGGCGGTCGCGTGCACGACAGTCGCGACGCTCTGGGCCTGCCTTGCCACGCTGCGCGAAACGCCTGCGAGCCTGATGCGCCCCCGCACGCCGAAGGCGGGCAAGCGCGTGTTCCTTGAGTATATCAAGCCCCTGTGGAGACGTATGTCGTTCATCCACAAGGTCACGGCGCGCAATCTTTTCCGCTACCAGAAGCGCTTCTGGATGACGGTCATCGGCATCGGCGGCTGCACGGCGCTCATCATCGCGGGCTTTGGCATGAGGTCTTCCCTGCTCTTTACGATGTCGCGCCAGTATGACGAGCTGTTCCACTACTCGGCACAGGTGACGCTTGCCGACAACGCCCTGCCCGAGGAGCGCGCGGCGGTGGAGGACTTCCTTGCAGGCGACTCCCGCGTTGTGAACTACATCCCCTGTGCGGCCTCGTCCGCCACGGTGGTCACCCCCTCCTATTCAACCACCGCCTATGTCGAGGTGATGGCCTCCGACGAGATCGGCAAGGTCGTGGACCTTTTCGACTACAAGAGCGGAGATCCCATCACAATGGGCGATGAGGGCGTATACATCGACCAGAAGCTCTCCGAGCTTTTGAAGGTCTCGGTGGGCGACACCTTCTTCCTCGACGGCGACGTGCGCGGCGATGTGACGGTCGCGGGCATCTACGAGCACTATACGGGCCACTTCATCTATATGACGCCCGGCTACTATGAAAATGCGCTCCACGCCGACGGCGAGCCGAACGCCTATCTTCTCAATTTCACGAGCGACGACACGGATACGTGTAATGCGGTCTTTGAAAAGCTGCTCGACATGAGCGGCGTGGCGACGACCTCGCGCATGCGCGACACGCAGGATACCTACATGCACAGCATGGAGCGCGTGGACTTTGTCGTGGTCATCATCATTCTGGCAGCGGCGGCGCTGGCGATGGTCGTGCTCTTCAACCTTTCGAACATCAACATCACCGAGCGCCAGCGCGAGCTCGCGACGATCAAGCTGCTGGGCTTTTACGATGGCGAGGTCTCGGCCTATGTGTATCGCGAGAACATCGTGCTCACGCTGTTCGGCATCCTGCTCGGCTGCTTCATGGGCCACTGGCTGCACATTTACCTTGTGCGCTCCACGGAGATCGACCTCATGATGTTCGGGCGGCAGACGGAGTGGACGGCCTATGTCTACGCGGTGATATTGACGATGCTCTTCTCCGTGCTTGTCAATGTGCTTGCGCACTTTAAGATGAAGAAGATCGACATGGTCGAGAGCCTCAAGAGCGCGGAATAAAATTTCTTGTTTCAAGGCAGGACAGTGTGCTACAATAAGGGGCGGCAAAAAGCCGCCCCTTACTATTGTCGAAAAAGCGGCATGCCGCTTTTTCGAGGAGAATTCGCTGCGCTTCGTGCCTTGCCACCCGCAGGGCGGCTGCGACACGCGCTCCGCGCAAAGTGTTTTCTGCCACGCACGTGTCGCGGCAGAAAACGGATTTGAATTGATTGCGTGCCGTGCGCGGCACGCAACTCTGCGAGGCTTTTTGGCTTATAGCCTCCTTATAGATTGGAGTTCCCATGGTGAGACAAAGAAGAAAACATCATTTCTGGCGCAACCTGCTCATTTTGATCGTGCTGTTCGGCATTTACCTCTACTGGGGCAACCGCAGCATCGAGACCGACGAGGCGACATTCACCTCAGGCGCGCTGCCTGCGGGCTTTGACGGCTGCCGCATCGTGCAGCTCAGCGATCTGCATGGCAAATACTTCGGCAAGGATAACGAGCGCTTATATCGCGCGGTCAAGGCCGCGCAGCCGGAGTATATCTTCGTGACGGGCGACTTAGTCGACCGCAAGACCGAAAACCCGACCGTCTACGCCGGCGAGGTCGGCGCGGCGCTCTCAGCCATCGCGCCGACGTATTACGTCACGGGCAACCACGAGTGGGGCCACGGCACAAAGGTCGTGGAGGAGATCAAGCGCACACTGCGGGAATCCGGCGTGACGGTGCTCTCGAACGAATTCGTACCGCTCACGCGAAACGGCGACAGTATCGTCCTCGCGGGCATCGACGATCCGAACGGCTACGCCGATCAGGAGACACCGCAGGAGCTCGCGCAGGAGGTCTACGCGAAATACGGCGACCCGTTCTGGCTGCTGCTGGCGCACCGCAACAACAATTTTAACGGCTACTACTGCCGCCTCGGCGCGGATCTGACGTTCTCGGGCCACGCGCACGGCGGCATCTGGCGCCTGCCGTTTACCGACGGTCTGGTCGACACGACGCTGACGCTTTTCCCCTCATTCACGAGCGGCTTTTATCACTGCACGGACGAAAATTGCGAGGGCGCGATGGTGTTCGTCAGCCGCGGGCTCGGAAACTCGCCGCGCGTCATCCCGCGCATTCTGAACAGGCCGCAGGTCGCGGTCATCACACTGGAAAGGGGCTGAGGCTATGCGTGAATTTTCTGCCGGAAGCTACGATGTCGCCGTCATCGGCGCGGGCCACGCGGGCATCGAGGCCTCGCTCGCCGGCTTTACCGTCGTGCGGCACATCTGGCCGACCATCCGCGTGGCGACGATGCAGGACGTGGAGAAGATCGAGAGTTATTTTGACCGGGTCGACGGCGTGCTGGCCGTCGGGACGGGCTCGGTCCACGACCCGTGCCGGCTTGCCTGCGCACGGCACGACGTGCCGCTGTGCCTGGAGACCACCTACCTGCCGCCAAGCTTCGAGACGCTCATCGATCGCGATATCAACGGTTCGCTCTACGCGACGCTGCGCCAAGAATTCCATCGCGCGCCAGCACAGGGACATAAGACCTTTGAGGTGTGCTATGCCTCGCAAAACGAGGCGTTTTTGCTCAACGTCGAGCGCGGGCAGGCGCTGATCCTGATCACCGACTACGTCTACGACACCGACGGCCGACCGCTCCATGTCTCTAAGCGCATCCAACGCACCGACCGCGCCAAATACACCGAGCCAATCGGCTAACCTGCCAAAATAAACCTGTCCCTAAATGGTAGGTTTGGGGAGGTCGGGGAACCAGGTTGGTTTGGGTTGGTTGGGGACGCGCTCGGCTAGGACCAACTCCATCCAGCACATGTCGTACCAGCGGCCGAACTTTTGGGCACAGCGGTCGAAAGCACCCACCAAGCGATATCCCATATGGGCATGGAAGTCCTGACTGTTGTGCGTCAGGTACTCGTCGTCCTTATCGTGCGGCACGGCGATGAGCGCGCACATGTTGGTGATGCCCATCGCGACCAGGCATTGTTTGAGCGCATCGTGCAGCTTGCGGCCCAGCCCGCCGTGACGCACGTCGCGCGCCAGGTAGATTGACGTCTCGACCGACCAGTCGTATGCCTCGCGGCTGTTAAGCGGGCTCGCATAGGCATAGCCCACCGGACGCCCGTCCAACTCCATCACCAAATACGGATAGCGCCTGAGCGTACGCTCGATGCGCCCGGCGAACTCCTCAACGCTCGGCACCTCATATTCGCAGGTAATCGCCGTCTGGCGCACATACGGCTC
>ERZ824598.1925-NODE-1925-length-23555-cov-3.876596_pt1 | contig 23555 bp, 34 predicted proteins | sample MGYA00519934_ERZ824598 | MGnify/ENA primary metagenome ERZ824598 (study PRJEB31778, sample SAMEA3449177) | human gut metagenome | biome: human gut; feature: human-associated habitat; material: faeces | place: United Kingdom | collected 2010/2012 ...
CACCATGTCTCAAGAAGCCTCGCCCGTTCGTGAGAACGTGCGCGGGAGCATCACTGGACGCGGATACAACAAAAGCAAATATTTGCTAGTTGTAACTGTAGTGTCTGATAAACCATTGCCAAAAAGTCATGTGCATACTTGTGTGGCAAGTTCTAACAATCAAGCATGTGCAATATATACAGATGCATACACATCAGTGGATGTGTCTTCTATTCAGGAAGGAGGTTCTTTCTGATGAGAGATTGGGATGAAATATTTAATAAACTGGCTGTCGAATTTGATGCCAGATATTTAAAGGATCTGGCGAAGGATATTGAGGAGTCGCAGAAAGAGTCACAGAAAGAAGGAAAGAATACTTCCTCAGAATATAAGGCTCGTCCATATGCGCCGATTTGGTTGTATCGTAAGCGCTTAAAGGATGTTTTAGGTGTTGGCGGTTATCAAATCTTTGTGACTGATCCGAAAATCCATCAGGCACAGGCACATCAGCGTAAGGGAAACTTTACTTTTTATATTTTGACCGTTGAAGTTACCTTACAGCTATTAGAAGACGACCGCACGGTGGCGTTTCAGACAAAGCATCCGGGAATTACAGAGGTCGTGGGACCGACTGCATTGCAGCTTAATTTGGGAAAGGCTAGTTCTGCCGGGCTGAAAGATTGCTGTGAAGAATTTGGTATCGGAGGTGACATTGAGTGGATTTGGAAAAAGTCACATTCAACACAGCAGGCATCTGTAGAAACATCTTTTGCAAGAGAAGCGCAAAGAACAGAATGGCAAAGATCACAGCAGCCTCAGCAGGATAAAAAAGTAGAAACGAAGTCTAACACGAGCGTTTTTAAAGTTAAGCCGAATGGCGCAATGGCAGAAGGAAGGAATGGTTCATACTATGTTCCTGTCAAAACAAATGATGGCAGAGAGCTTACGCTTTGGTTTTATAAGGATCGATACGAAGCTCTTATGCAGGAGCCGTCAAAGTGTACGGCATATGACAGGAGTTGTGTCAACCGCTTCGACGATCTTCGTAAGGTTTGGGCGAAGAGTAAGCAGGAGCTTACCATTGATGCTCAGATTAATGAGGAGAGAGGCTGGCTGTATTTCCATAATCTCGCAGGAAGCAAGTAAGTGATATGTAGTAGCAACTGAGAAAAGGAAGAGGGCAGGAGCAGAGCAATCTGTTTCTGCCTTTTTTGAACTTGAAAATATTGTGATTGTCATGTACAATATACGAAAAGAAGATCTTTTAAAATCTTACAATTGCGAAAGGAGATATTAGTATGATGTATCCATTTATGACTTTGAATGACGGAACAGAAATTGTTCATTCCAATATGCAATCCGATGGTCGCGTGAAGGTATATATCGAAACACCTGATGAGAAATATTGCTTTCGCCATGCTACATGTTGGTTACCTAAGTATACATGGGAAGATATCTACCACTATTCTAATGAGGAGATACAAAATTTTGAAGAAATCATTCGCTCAACGGCCCATCTAATCATTGAGTTTTCTCAGGAAGGGGGATTTGAAAATGCCGCAAATTTTTAAAATGGGCGAGTACTATATTTATTTTTGGACCAACGAGAATGATCCATTAGAACCTATACATGTCCATGTTGCAAAAGGTTCCCCTTCTGCTAATGCAACAAAGATTTGGATTACAAGCTCTGGAAATTGTCTTCTGTGCAATAATAATTCGAGAATTCCGAACCATGTACTTCGCAATATCATGAGAACAATTGAAACTCGAAGTTCGTTTGTGGTTCAGATGTGGCAACAATATTTCGGAGAAATTCGATATTTTTGTTAAGATTTTATTGTTCTAAGGAGAAAAGCAAAGCAGAGGCAGATTGTTGTCTCTGCTTTTTAATTTGCTACAATACTAGGTTGTTATATACAACAACCTATAGTTAAACGCTGATAGTGCTTGCATTTTTTAGGCTACTCTGCTATACTGTCAGTGTACAGGTAACGACGAAAAAGGAAGCGGAGCAGAGGGTGCTTCGCTAGATGCAAAACTCCCGGAGTAAGCTGGGTTTGTTTGCTGTACCTTTTTTTGTACAGATACCGTAAAAAACATATTAATTGCACTAATTAGCGTTCTTTGACAAATTGTCATAGGAGCGCTTTTTTTGTGCCAAAAAGAAAGGAGTTCATTCATATGAACAAAGTTATTTTAATGGGTAGACTTACCCGAGATCCGGAAGTGCGTTACTCACAGGGCGAGCGTCAGATGGCAATTGCAAGATATACCTTAGCGGTAGATCGCAGAGGACGCAATGCAGCTGCAGGAGAGCAGACTGCTGATTTCTTGACTTGCATAGCATTTGATAAGGCAGCGGAGTTTGCTGAAAAGTATTTCCATCAGGGAACAAAACTGATTGTCACGGGACGTATCCAGACCGGAAGCTACACAAACAAGGATGGTCAGAAGGTATATACCACCGACATCATTGTTGAGGAGCAGGAGTTTGCAGAAAGTAAGGCAGCAGGCAATGAGCAGGTACCAGCAGCTACGGCAAGATCAAATCCGGCACAAACATCAAAGCCAAAGGCAGATGCACACGGATACGGATTCATGAACATCCCGGATGGGGTGGAAGACGGTGATCTGCCGTTCAATTGATGTTGCATGGCTGGTTAATCAGCCATATGGAGAAAGAGGTGGGAAAATCATTATGATTTTACGAGCCTCTTTTTTCCAGGGGACTTGAAAAATCCTAAATTTGATTTACAATAGTAAATAAATATAGGAGGAATATTTCCAAAAGGAGAAGATCATCGTGTGTAAGGCAATTCAAGATATCATGGATAAGAGCAGACAGGAAGGCAGAGCAGAAGGTGAGCAGAAACAGGCGATGTTAACTGTTCTTCGAATGTATGCTAAAGGAAAATCTCTCGATGAGATTGCCGATGATGTTGGCTTCGATGTTGAGACAGTTAAGAGTTGGATTTTGGCTGGCAACAAGTAACTGATGTAGGGCATGGATAAATTTTAAGTTGAATTCAAATTTTTACATGGAATGTGAATTTCCCCAAAGGCATTAGAAATCGGAAAGATTTTTGGTGCCTTTTTTAGATGAAAAATAAGGAGGTACAAAATGATCAAAGATTTGGATCAATGGGATTTAGATCAATGGGATTTAATAGAGGAAATGGTTTGTTTGGATGTTGCAATAGGAGAAAGATATCTGGGAAATGATAGTTCATATTTGGAAAATGATAGTTTATATCCAGAGGTTGATGCGTTGTTCCAATCCGATATAACGATGATAGTCGATATGCTGCTCCAATCAGATATTGCGTATAGTCTGTTTCTAGCGGAGAATATAGACGAAAGAAAATCCGAAATTGAGGATATTCTTCGAGGCTCTTCAAAATATGCAGAAATCAAAGAAATAGTGTCTGTGGATGATGCATATAAAGAGGCAACAATCAGAAAGGACTTCGTAGCTGCTTTAAAGGCTGTAAAGAAGGGGTATGATTTGTCATCAGATTTGAGATATAGTCTTTCAGATGACGACTTGATGCAACTTGCAAAACTGCATAAGGCAAATCGTTTTCGAAAGAAAATTGAGGAATTGCTAAAGGACTGTACTTGCCACGAAGAGTGCGATTTGATGAGCAGTGGAGATTACTCAAAGTGGCTGTAAGAAGAGTTTGAGAAAAAAGAGTGCTGGGGTATTGGAAATCCAATACTTTGGTACTCTTTTTGTTGAAAGAAAGGAGAAAACTTATGCACCCGTCGAAATTTTTTGAGGAGTGCAGCATCCGAACAGGCATTGATGTTGTGGAAGTGTATGACGAGAATTTGAAGGAAAAACTGAAAAATGTTCATCCGAAAAATTTCTTAAAGACACAGATTGCATTGCCGGTCTACAAAATCACCATTTCATTTCAGACAGAATCCGGAAACTTTCGAAAGACGGAAAAGTATACGGTGATGGAGAGTGGTGACGACGATGAATATATTGACTTTTGGGTTGAGATGTTCATCAGAGACTACAATGCAGAAAATCCACATCACAAGATGATCAATCCACATGTGGATTCCATCATTCGCCTTGGTGATGCTGTGCTCCAGCTTGGTTAATGTACGCTTCGACCTTTGCGTTTAAAGGTTGCCGCAAGAAAAAGAATCTGAATCGTTGAGATCTCTTTTTCGAAAAAGGGATGCGATAGCGGCGTAAAAGGACACTCGCGAAGTATGGCTTTGCCTCACGAAAAACGAAATATCGTTCGTGAGGAAAGTGTACAATGGAAAAGCCCAAAACATTGGAGGAGTTGCTTGAAAGCTGCCCTTCAAATGGAGTTATTATAGATGGACTCGTAAAGGCATGGTCCATCATCAACAATCCACAATATTCATCAATTTTGTGTTCTGTATCAGGAGGATCAGACAGTGATATTGTGATGGATATTGTTTGGAAATGCGATACGGACAATAAAGTTACCTATGCGTGGTACAATACGGGAATGGAATACCAGGCTACAAAGGATCACTTAGTCGAGCTTGAAGAAAAGTATGGCGTAGAGATTCTTCGTAAGAGACCTGCAAAACCCGTTCCGATCAATTGTAAAACGTATGGGCGTCCGTTTGTTTCAAAAACTGCAAGTGAATACATGAGCCGTTTACAAAAACATGGGTTCACTTGGGAGGATAAACCATTTGAGGTTTTGATACAAGAATATCCCAATTGTAAATCAGCGTTGGAATGGTGGTGCAATAGACATCGCTCGCAGAAATTGAATATCAAAAACAACAAGTGGTTAAAAGAATTTCTGATCCAAAATCCGCCAACTTTTCGAATCTCCGAAATGTGCTGCGAATATTCAAAACTGGCTTGCATCAATCAGATCAAGAAAGAGAAGGATTATCAGCTGGAAATTGTCGGAATTCGTAAAAGTGAAGGTGGGCAGCGGGCTACACTTAGTAGTTGCTTTAAAAAAAGAATACTCACCGATACGGTTAAGGTGACAAAGGGAAAGCTGACCGACGTATATCGTCCGCTTTTTTGGTACAAACAGGAGGATAAAAGGCAGTATGAAACGACCTGCCTCATCAACCATAGTAATTGTTATACAAAGTATGGTTTAAAGCGAACCGGATGTGCCGGCTGTCCATTTGGACAGGATTTTGAACAGGAATTGGAGGCTTTGAGACTGTATGAGCCGAAGCTTTTTGCAGCGGCAAATGCTGTTTTCAAGGAAAGCTATGATTATACCCGAAAGTACCGTGTGTTTCAACAACAGATGGGAATGGGTAGAAGTAGGAAATGATAGAACAGAAAGGAGGAGCTTAGAATGCTCTGTGAAAAAAAAGAATCATTGATTCGAAAAGGGCTGCTGAGGAACCAGCAGCCCCGTGTATTTATGTCAAACGCTCGTAAACTGATTGATCTGCTCGTTAATTCAAAGACAACGACAGAGGAGATCATGAAGTCTGTTGACAAGTGGATTGCAGATTACGACCCGGCCTGGTATCAGTTGGAGGCACAACTTCCGGCAATGCAGGAGCAGGATCGTTTTCTGTATGAGAGATTTGTAAATTGGTGGATGCGTGATGTACGCCCGCTTGCGAAGTCCTTTAAGCGTTACGTTCGCTGGGAGGCATTTGGCAGGAAAGGCACTATCGACTGCATGTGCCAGTATACAGATGGTCGTGTCGAGGCATTCCTGATCAGAAGAAAGAATTTTGAGCAGGTGAGTGCCAGAAGCCGCAAGAATCCGATGGAGTTTGATATGGATGCCATCGGAGCATTGTGTTTTCTGGCAAAGAACGGCTGCGAGAAGGGAGATGTCACCCTTGTGTTTCTGGAGGGTGATGCAAGAAATCCTGCCTTTGTAGTAGAGGATGGTCAGCCGAAGAGCAATGCAAACGTCATGCGGTATCGCTATTTGGAGTTTCGAAATCCAGACGGATCGTTAAGTCTGGAGAAGCTTGAAAAGGGCTATCGCGTGGCAGAGGATGCGCTGGAGAAAAATGCCGAACCACCATACTGTGCAGCTTGCTCGCTGTACGATATGTGCAAGGTCAAGGTTTTCTCGGAAGAGTACTTGCAAAGCACATTGACAGAAAAGGATGCCGCAAATTCACACTACAAGTTGCCGACATTTACGCCGATTCAGAAGCAGGCGGTAGCGGCAACAGAAGGCCCGGTGATTCTTTCCTGTGGTCCCGGAAGTGGCAAGACGGCTGTTCTTGTAGGCCGTACACTTCACCTGCTAAAAAATGGTGTATCTCCGACGGCAATCCTGCTCGTTACCTTTACCAATAAGGCAGCAGGGGAGTTAAAGGAGCGTATCGCCTCGTATCTTTCAGACGGAGGGCAATTGCCGATTGTCAGTACCTTAAATGCGCTTGGCTATGATATCCTTCTTCGAAATGCGGAAAGCCTTGGCTTCGAGCCAAAGGTAGCAACCGACATGGAGAAGATGCAGATTGCCATGCAGGTACTGTCAGAGATGCCACCAATTCGTGGTTTAAACTACGACAGACTGAGTGGCAGAGGCGGTCTGATTGCTCGTTTTGTAGAGATGTGCGAGCAATATCATCTTGACGCAGAACGCTTTGAAAATGATCCGCAGCGCGCAGACATTGATCTGAAAGCATTTGCAGAAGCTTACGAGAAGTTTTCGGAGGCAACGCAGAACTTCATCACGTTCGACGATCAGATCCAGATGTGCTTGAAGTTGTTTGAAGATCATCCGAACGTCCTGCAGAGATATCAGAGACAGTTTGAGTACATCATGGTCGATGAATTTCAGGATGTATCTGGCGATTGTGCGAAGTTTGTCTACCTGCTGGCTGCTAAAAATCGAAATCTTTGTGTGGTAGGAGATGACGATCAGTCAATCTACGCATTCAATGGAGGTTCGAATCGTTACCTGCTTGCGTTTGCGCGCGAGTGGGGCGCAAAGCAGATCGTCATTGATGAGAATTTCAGATCAACACAGGAAATCTTGTCAATGGCAGACGCGGTGATTTCGAAATCCACCGAGGAACGCATTGCGAAGAAACTGACGGCATCCCGAAAGGGAACTCATCCAATCTTCCAAGAGGGCTGCACCCTGTTGGATTTAAACTCGACCATCCGTCAGCTCCAGTCAAAAGGACTCGCATTAAACGAAATTGCGATTATTGCAAGAACAAATGATGCTTTGGAGTCATTGCATCAGGCACTGGAGGTCCCGACGCAGATCGCAAAGGCATATTCATGTGCAGATCCGATCTATGGTATCCTACGCGACATCTATTCCATGTACTATCATGGTTTGTCTGCGCAGCTGTTGTACCATATGGCAGTTACCATTGCACCGGATCAGGCATTTGAGTTGCCTATTGATCAGGGAGAGAACTTCCTGACAGCGATGGATCGCTACTGTGGAGGAATTCTGGACAAGAACCATGTGCTGGAACTGGATGGTAGTGAAGACCCATTGATCACCTGTGTGCAGGTGATGTACCGGAGCTTCTGGATTCTGGATGCAGGAACAACAAGCATATCAGCAATCCGTCGTATTTTGGGACTCATGGGTCTGGAGAGCCACATCATTTTGCAAGACATTTCTGAGGCAGTTGAGAAAAAGGCTGCTTTACAGGAAAATGCTGAAATGGAAAAGTATCTGTCCTCTGTGTTGATGTTTGCGCAGACAAGTCGAATGGAAACAAAAGAGGCAGATGCCGTGCAGCTCGTAACAGCGCATGATTCAAAAGGTTTGGAGTGGCGTGCAGTGATCATTTGGGAAGTCGAATCTTTCCGTGTACACAGCCGCAGCCGGACCTACAAGGAGTCTGATTATACTTTGTTTTCTGAGTACAGAAGACTACTGTACGTTGCGATGACCAGAGCAAAGGAATATCTGTATTTCATGCAGACCAAACCTGCGACTGGTTTAAACTTCATCGGTGAGCTACGCAGCCTGACAAGTCAGGAGAAAGACGAGGAATAAGCGCGTGCAAGGGTGAGGAGCATTGTTTGATTCTCACCCGGAACTTAAAGAAAGAGAGGAAAAAAATATGTTAAAATTTGAAGGAATCCACTACAACAATCAGAAGTGGCAGCTGGTAGCAAACGATGGCAAGGTGCTGTTCGAGGGCGACTATATTTCGTGCAGAAAGAAGGCGTTTGAATTACACCGAACTGGCGAAATCATCAAGCGAATCAATATGCTTGACAAGTTTGGTGATGTCTTTGATGCCGTATCCGGAGAAGACGTGATGGCGGAGTTTGACGCTATCGAAACGGCAAAAAAGGTACAGCGTGAGCAGGTGATGGAAGAGATTACATTACCAGCCTGGGGCGAAAGATACTACAACCGTCTCGTCAAAAATGTTCATGCCGGGAAAAATACACTTTTCTTAGATTGGCACGAGAAAACGGATATTGAAGAAGAGACATTTCTGAAGCAGGCAAAGTGGCTGTTTGCTGATCCGGGTCCTGGAAGATTGTGTACACGGGCATTAGGAATTTTGCCCGATGGGACATTGAAAAGAATTAAGATTGTTCAGGATCGATATGGACTGACTTCCTACTATGAGGATAAGCCACTGGGACCATTGTGGTACAAATGGAATCCACTTGTTACATGGTTAACTATTGATTAATTTTGAAAAATTAAGTTGGGCAGAGACAGATGCTGTTTCTGCCCTTTTTGAGCTTGAAAATAATGCGCTCAACTGAAAGGAAAACATAGATGCATATCCTCGAACAGAACAGGTAAAGAGATGTGGAAATGTTGTGTGTCCCCCGATTCCGGCGGCACTAGTACGGGCGAACCTTCCAGAAATGTGCATACGGCAGAGGATGCCCAATATGCAGATTAAAGAGGAAAGACTGGACAGCTCAAATTCGCATAACTAAACATAGGAAATAATTTTATATACAGGAGGAACGAAGATGTTAAATAAGACTATATGGGTAATCATAACAGTAATAATTGCATTAGTAATGCTTTTTGGTAACAGAAAAGCAAAATTAACTCAAATATTAGCAGCACAGTTACGTGTCTTTCGAAATGCAAAGACACGTAAAACATCCATTTGGGATAGTATTTGTTTTGTTGTAATGCCAGTGATAGTGGCAATCATTATTTCATTTGCCCTAGGATGGGAGATAAACAGTGATACATTTACTGGCATTCTTGCACTTATACTTGTACTGATCGCCACGGCACTTGAGTTTATGTTCTTGGCAAGAAGAACTGAAAGCGACAATAAGGTTAAAAAGCAGGTCATGGATGAAACGTTTGTGTCAATTCTGACATCAAATGTTCTTTCACTTTTTACTGCAATTTTATCAATTGTTGTGCTCGAAGTATATGACAGCATAGCCAAAAAGATTCTAACGGCATGCATATACAGCGCCGTGCTTATGATAGCTATGCTGATCTTGATGATTTTGAAAAGGATCTTTGCACTGTTCATTGACAATGACAAAACTATCTAATAAGCCAGACACAGATCTTCCTCTGCCAGACGGCAAATTTCGCTTTCTAGCGGAATGCGAAAGCTGATAGCAAGGAAATCACAGGCAAATATGGACGAAGAGGGGCATCGGCATCGTGTCGGTGCCTTTATTTTTTGCTTGCAATCAGCTAGTCCATCTGCTATACTGATCATGTACAGGTAACGATGAAGAAGGAAGTGGAGCAGAGGGTGCTTCGCTAAATGCAAAATTCCCGGAATAAACTGGGTCTGTTTGCTGTACCTTTTTTTTGTACAGATACCGCAAAAAAACATATTAACTGCACATAGGCGTTTTACGGCAAATGGTCGTGAGGCGCTTTTTTTGTGCAAAAAAGAAAGGAGAAAAATTATGATTGAAGTAATTACGGGAGAGGACCGATATCGAGTCCTAACCCAAAAACGGAAACTGGTAAGAGAAGGCGCAGAAACGGTGAATGGACTGACTGAAGAGGTTAGATTCTCTGCCGGATTTGCGTCTTTGTTTGGTACGCGTAAGTATATTGTTGAGTGCCGAACACTGGAAGACTTTGCACTGGATGAGCTGTTGCCGTTTGTTCAAAGCGATTCTTCCAATTTGTACATTTTTCCAGAAGATAGCAAATCAGGAAAGTGTATGATGCAACTGGAAAAGGCCGGAGTACCACACACAAGGCTCGATAAGCTTACTGAGAAACAACTGAGCGAGTTTGTAGTAAGATATGTGGCAAAAGCCCACAGAAGGCTTCAGAACGCCGCTTATGAGCTTCTGGTAAGCCGCTGCGCGTATTTTGAAAGCCCTGAATCGGATCTGGGCACAGTTGTCAATGAGCTGGATAAGCTCATCGCTGCATGCAGCAATGACATTTGTGTTGAGGATGTCGAAAAGTACACGCAGGTGATTCCGGCAGCCAACATATTTGATCTGTCGGATTTGATTCTGCAGAAGAAGCGTGGGGAAGCACTTTTATTAGCTAATAAGTTGATGCAAAAACGTGATTTCGATGCGCTTCGGACAATGGCTGTCATTGAGCAGTGTTTTCGTGTTGGGTATAAAGCAAGTTTGCTAACTGGTTCCATGAAAACAAAGGCTCAGGCTTTAGGTGTCCGATATGTCCGTCAGGTGGATTCGGATGCGGCACTTAACGGTCTTCAGCTGATTGGGAAGGCAAGAGAGGACATCAAGGCAAGCAATTCAGCTGAAGCAGTCTTGGTTCGCCTTATTTGTCAGCTGACGGCGTAAGAAACTTGAAGAGGATAATATATGGCATTTGACTATCGAGAAATTAATCCAGAAGGAAAATTAATGTGGTTTGGAACGCAAAAAGTATTAAACGATTTTTGTGATCATTACAAGTTAGAAGATGGTTTTCCTTATCTATATGTGTTGAAACTAGAATGTGGAATGTTTTACATAGGGAGTACATATTCTATTTTTCAAAGGATGAAGCAACATTTTTCTTGGAATTATAAAAACTATGTTGCAATTGCCCAAAGATTTCCAGTAGAATCTATTTTAGAGATTATTCCGTTGCGTGATGAAAGGATACTGCTATACGAGGATGCTTTAACTGTTGAATACATTTCAAAATATGGCGTGTCGTCTGTAAGAGGAGGGCATTTTACAAATCCAGACATAAATAAAGCTTACGGGGAAGTTAATTTGCAACGCTTTGGTTTTATATGTGTAAATAATAAGCTATTTACGAATAGGAGGGCTATAAATACAGCTCTTTATAAGTTGAAAAAGATGCATAGAATTCATCCTGTGAAAGCATTCATTGATGGCGATATTGCCACAGTGGAGCGCTTGTTGTACACGACAGCCAAAATGGATGCGGACGAAAGTAATAAGCAAACAGATCAACTATTGTTGGATAAGGTTGCCACATATAAGCAACCAGCTCCAACGAAATCTGCTGAACATCATCGCGAAGATCGCAAGAGAGAGGCAGATGTTGAAATTCGGGCAGCGCAGCGTTTGATTGTACAGTACATGGTATACTACAACGAAAACTGGATTCAAACGGAAAAAAATATAATTCCAGAGGAAGCGTTTACCGACGAGATCTACCGCAAGGTAGTGACGGTGTTTTACCAGTCTGGCAGATGCGACCTCGATGAACTGAGTGCATATTTCGATACGCAGGACGAGTTTGATGAACTCAATCATATATTGCAAGAAGTTGATGCGATGCAAAAGAAGACGCAAGGAGATAAGGAAAGAAACGGTCTTACTGAGTGTGTAATTCAAGTAATGCGTCGCTATTTGCAGAAACAGGCAGACGAGACGGATGATATTCAGAGATTGCAAGAACTGATGGAAGCCTTGAAAAACTTAAAGACGCTTAATCTTAGTTTGCCGATGTGATTGAAGAGAGGAGAGATCATGAATAAGCAAAGACGAAAGCAACTTCATGAGGCAGAGAAGTTACTGGAAAAGGCACAGGGGATCATTGAGTGTGTCAAGGATTCCGAACAGGAAGCTTATGACAATTTGCCGGAAAGCTTTCAGTATGGCGAAAGAGGTCAGAAAATGGAAGAGACAATTGACCTACTCGATGAGCTATATGATCAATGTGATGATTTATTATCGAGCATTGACGAACTGTGCGAGCCGTGAGAAAATAAGTGATAGTAGTGGTAGTATAGGCAGAGGATGCCCCTCTACCTATTTGAAAGGAGAAAAAAACAATAAGTGGGATGTGGGCAGAGGAGAGTATACTCCCTGCCCATTTGTATTAGAAAGAAAGGAGAAGTTATGAAATTTGAAGTGGAATTTTGTAGCACACAGCAATATCTTCCATCACAGCGTCACAAAAAATTAAGATGTCGTTGTGAAAATCATTTTTTTGATGTGGACATTTCAAAGGTAAGGAATGACGAATTCCCAGTGGCCTTTATTGTATCATCGGAGGGGAATGGTCGAAGCGAAATCCGAATTCGTGATAAGAACTTATACCAAAAGGTGATACGTGGTCAAAAAACATTGCCAGAGATGGTGAATCATAAGTTAACAAACATTGATTCACCATCGAATTACTTGATGCGTAAGTTGGCTGCGTTGGGGAAGTTGGAAAGCGACTTCACGGAAAACTCGGTGATTGTCGCTGACGATGCCGAAGAACAAAAACGGCTGATTTGCGAACAAGCCAAAGACTATATTATTTTCAAGGGGAATCTTTGGGAGCGCTGTGACGAACCAGGATATTACGTTACGCTGTTCCCATACGGTTCAATTCATTTTGGTATTGCAGTTGGCAGTAGATTCCGTAGCGGCCGATTTTTTAATGCATTTGAAAAAGAGCAAGTGGTTGCTTATGCAAAGCAGATACTTCAAGAAAATATTCACGAACATAATGACGTTGATAAGTATCTTGAAGAAAGGGCAAGCTGCTGCGAAATTCAAGTATTGATGCCTGAGATGGTAACGAAATGCCACGAGTTTCTCTCTAAACAAGATTTTTTGCAAAAATGCAAAAGCATTGTGAGAGGAGAGATTACGGAGTTTGGAGGAGAGCTTGAAGGTGCCTCAGTTGATGTAGTCAACGAAGGTGGTCAACTCGCTATAGATATTCGGACCGGTATATTTGGCGCGAGTGGTTGTTCTGATTCATATGACCTTCATGAAAACGATATCGAAACTATATGGAACAGTGTCGTCAAAAAAATACGGTCATATCACTATCAGTGAGTTCTAAAAAAACTCAAAATTTCTGGAGATTTGCCAGATGTGATATATGCGATTCAGCGTATGCTGGAATACCAGATGCAGCAGGAAGAGGAAGAAAACGAGATCAAGAACTTGAAAATCGCAGTACGCGAAATTCAGAACTTGATCTGAGATATTCCAGTATTATATCGAAAGAAGATTCGATTTTTCTTGCGGTATAGTAGTGTGTTGGAGTATAATTAAAGCAAACGAAAGAGAGGAATCTTTGTTTGCAGAAAGGAGAATGATGATATTACAGTATAGAATATCCAACTACATGTCCATTGGACATATGGTTGAATTTAAAATGATTTCTAGGAGAACACAGCTAGAAACAACACGAGAGAAATTAGGAGTGTTGTACAAAAGCGTTCTATATGGGCCAGAGGCAACTGGAAAAAGCTGCTTTCTGGATTCTATTCGGTTCCTGAGAGAGTTTATTATCACAGGAAAGTGGATTAAAATTGAAAGGTTTGCAGGCGATGCGAAAGGGATGGAGAGAAAAACCACCTTTCAAATCACTTTCTTGGCAGAGGGAAAAATCTATGAGTATGGAGTAACGCTAGATACTCGTAAGATTCTGGAAGAATGGTTGCTAATACATAACGATGATACGTCATTTGAGCCATTATTCAAGCGGCAAATTACAGAGATTTTAGGCGTGTTCGGAAAAGTGTCAGTCAAGCCACGTCAACTGTTTCTGTATGTATTGGCAGAAAATGGTGAGCAACAGATTGAACCAGTAGTGAATTGGTTTCAGTCGATTGTGATAGTCAATGCTGACGACCATTACCAAATGGAACGGTTAAAGGGCAACAGAGGAGAGATCTACTTAGTTGATAACGTTGATCAATTAAGCGTTAAAAAAGGAGCCGAGCTTTTCAGGTACTTTTCTAATAGGGGAAAGGAGTGCCAGGTAATTTGTACTGCGCAAGAAAGCTTAGCAGATGTAAAGGCTTTCTTGCCAAATGAGATATGGTTTATTGCGAAACAGAACGATGAAACCATACTTAACAATTCGGTACGATATTAGAAGGGAGACGATATGGAGAATAAGGATAATAATTTGACAATCACTTTCAAACTACAAGATCCTAGAAAAATGTGCGTGTTCAGTGGGACAATTAATAATGACCAGTTCTGGACGAATGGCTTCAAAGACGCTGTGTGCGTACAGATTGGAGAAAAAACGTATACTGTAACTGGGGAAGAATGGCAAAATTGGATCTGTTTTGGAAGCACACAATTACTAGCTGTTTTGTGGGGAAATGTAATCGGAATAGTATTACATTATCTCGATGCAGATGAGTTGTTGAGCTATCTTGACAGCAAGAAAGCCAAATTGATGCTACTTGTTCCTGGTGAATACGAAGAACAGGTGCAGCAGTGCATCAACATGTCTGCATCAGTAACAGTGAGCGTTTCTGGAAGGACAATAACGATTGATCCAGAAAGTTGGGAAATTGTCGTTGCTGTTTTGAAAGACACAATGAGACGAAGATGATTAGCAATTTGATTTGTCCGATCATACACTTGTAGGTATTGGCAGAGAAAATATACCTCTGTCTAAGTGTTTTACATTGGGGAAAGGAATTATAATTATTACAGATAACAGGCAGAGGGAACACACCTCTGCCTGTCCTGTTAGGAACGGAGAAAAATGATGAAAGAGAATTTTGATGAGATATTGGCACTGGCCGCTAAGATTGACCAGTTGGCAAGAGATATTGATCCGTATGGCTATGATGATAGCATATTGGATCAAGAAGAGAATGTCAGACAGGTTGCAGAGGCGATGGCAGGAACCTTCAATTTCTTAGAAGCGGAAGTTGCTGCGATGGAAGTCGATTTCGAACAGGGTGAGATTGACAAAGAGGTGCAGGCATGGCAGATTGCAGAGGCAATTCAGAAAGGGAACCTTGCGCCAATTGAAGCATTCTTACAAGCGGCAATTGACGAAGAAGAGTGCGGTGAGCAGGCAAAAGGGCTTCTTGCAAAGCTTGCCAAGTACAAAGCAAGTGCAGGTTCGTCGAAAAAACTATAGTGTTAGATTACAGGCAGATGGTTATCAATCCTCTGCCTAGCGTTTGAAAGGAGAGTTTTTGTATGGAAGAAGAAAAAACATATATTCAGATTGCATTGCCTGACGGGACGAAATTGGGCAAATATATCCGCCTGATGAGAGGAAGCCACAGAACGATGGCTCAATTTGCACGAGAAATAGGTACCTCGGCAAGTACAATTTGCCGAATTGAGAATGGTAGAATTAACAGACCACTCACGGAGAAAATGATTTATGCTATTTACAACTGTAAAGTCAAGGAAAGCAATATCAATTTCGAGATGCTTATGAGCGCCAATGGCTTTGTGAACAAGGAAATTGCAAGTAAGCAATGCTACTTAGAAGAATTGAAAACTGGGTATGTGGCGGAATCTTTGCGTAGGAAGCAGATCAAAAGCATCATTGTATCTGCAATGATAGAAGAAACCGGAAGTGCATTTCCAGTTGCAAAAAAAGCAACCCAACTGACAGACTATTTTCAATATGCGTTTTTTATGGATCAACCAGAGGAAGCTTTGCAAAAAATGTGGTGTTTTGTAGCATTCCCTGAAGAGTGTTCAGAGAAGATTCCACCAAAACGGTTACTGAGCTATATTCAAGGGAAAATGGCAAACGTGCTGCTGTTGGATGCGTGGCATGCCGAAAGGCTAGATGGTATCAAATTTTCGTTTGTATTCTGTGATCAAATGCTGTATACGGAAATCGTTCAGTCACTCAAGAATGCACCAATTAAGTCGGCAATGAGTGCTATTCTGGTTGATACTAACAACAAGAAGGTACTGGAGGAAACTTGGATTTCTAGTATTTTCAAGGAATGCGAAGCTTTTCCTCAGATAGTTTCAAAGAAGAGGCAGGAGGAAGAAATGGATTACGAGAGGGATTGTTAGTCGTATGAGGGTGGTCGCTATGTATTAACTGGTCAACTGACAGGTGGTGCTTACTATCGAGCCTATGGGCAGGAAAAGAAGAACTTTCCAGCAAAGAAAGTGAGTATCCAATGTCAGAATGAGGGACTTGTATATGTGAGTTAGAAAAGATTTGTGCAATTCATCACCTGACTAAAGTCAGGAGCTTTCTTGCACGAGTCTTCAGTAAAAGTAACGATTAAAAAAGTAGAGGCAGATTGGCCTCTACTTTTTTAATTTGACAACTATTAGGTTGTTATATACAACAACCTATAATTAAACGCTGAATGTGCTTGCATTTTTCCGGCTACTCTGCTATACTGTCAGTGTACAGGTAACGAACAAGAAGGAAGTGGGGCAGCGGGTGTTCCACTAGATGCAAAACTCCCGGAATGAGCTGGGTTTGTTTGCTGTACTCTTTTTTAATTACTGTACAGCTATTGAGAAAAATTCAAATATATGCACTTATTAAGCGTTTTACGACAAACAGTCGTGAGACGCTTTTTTTGTGCCAAAAAAGAAAGGAGAAAATTTAATCATGGAAGGAGGAAAAATATGAAGTATTTTAGTTTGTCTCGCCCGATTGTTCCGGGTGGATATCCAAAAGTAGCAAAAGTAATCGAGGTGATCAACTTCGATACCCCTATCATACAGCCAGAGATTGGTCACACGGTTTGGGGTACTATCGAATTCGACACTGAGATTCCGGCTGAGGACGCAAAAGCCTATGAGCTGATCGCGGACAAGAAGCAGGAGTTTTGGGTGGTTACGACCTCTTTTGATGATCGTGGTCATGTCGTATCCAATATTACTGATACGGTATGGGCTGTTTTGAAGCCACAAAGAACCTATTGCTCGACAAGGCGAAAGGATATTTATGTGGACTATTTCGCAAGCCGAAAAGAGGCAGAGCAGTTTGTTCTTGAAGCGCGAAGCTGCTGAACGAATCGGGTAGAGATAGAAAGATATTAGAAAACGAACGAGAATGGCAGAGGGGAATCCTCTGCCAGAGGTATCCAGTTGTATTACGAAGGGAGAAATTAAAAATGGCAGAAACAAAGGTAGCAAAGAGATCGAAGTTATAGCGACAAAAGCATTTCAAACCCGGATGATGCCGGATGGCTGGCATATCATTTTGCTAAGGACTTCGACAGAGAAGTGTTTGGGGTAATTTGCCTGACCACCAATGGAGATATTGCCAATATTAGCGTGGTAAGTATGGGTAGTTTGGATAAAACAGTTGTCTCCGTTCGTGAGGTGTTTAAAACAGCGATCCTCGCAAATGCGAATAGCATCATTCTGTTTCACAATCATCCGTCCGGAAACTTTCTTCCGTCAAGAGAAGATCGTGCCGTGACACAAATGGTTTGTAAAGCCGGAAAGCTTCTTGGAATTCCGGTACTTGATCATATCATTGTGGGCAAAAGTGACTGCTACAGTTTCAAGGACCACAATGAAGACGTTCTGACTGTGAAATAGTAAATTTACTGTTGTGAGAAAGTGCTGACATCAATCAATTGATGTTAACACTTATTTTTTATTCGCAAAAAGCGGGAAAGGAGAAGAAAATATGGTAATAACACATGCAATTATTGAAAAACTGTATTTTCCAGTAAGCGGAATGCAGTATGATGTTCGCCTTGTTCGCAGTGTAAACGGAGGCGAAACCTTCTGGTATTGTGGATTCGGATGTTTTTGCAAGACCAAGGAGGAGGCAGAGAGCTATATTAAAAGCTGTCCGGAAGAGATTGAGCAGGTCATTGATACGACGAACCTGCTTGATGGAAAGGAGGGTGACTGATATGGCAAAAGAAATGGTCACCTTGGATGAGGTATTGATAAAAAACTTGTTGGAAGTACGCGGCAATAAATATAAGGATAATCCCGAGTGCGGCGCTGCAAAGCAGATTATCAGAAAGTTTTCCGCGTGGACGATTAATACCTATCCATTGTTGGATGCGAAACATATTTCAAGAGAACTTCTCATGGAATATTTGTTTCAAGTTGCCCATGATACCCGTTGTTCTGGGCAACTTCAGGAGTATGGTTTTGCTGAGTTGACTGGCAAGATCCTGTCTGATGCGACGGGGCAGAAAGTCAGCATATACGAAACGGCAATCATGCAACCGTATACGTTGATCTGTCCATCATGCGGAATTCTGGCAGAGTTTGTTGATGATAAAACTCTGTATGGAAAGGATTTCGGGGGCAAGATGTTCTACTGGTGTCCGAAGTGCAATGCACGTGTCGGAACACACGAGGGAACACCGATCCCGATGGGAACGATGGCGGGACCACTAACGCTTGAGCTTCGAAAAAAGTGTCACGAAGCGTTTGACACGAAGTGGAAAAGCGGAGAGATGACCCGCGATGAAGCGTATGCATGGCTGGCACAAGTCATGCAACTATCGCCGGAAAGTGCCCACATTGCAAAATTCAATGGCAGACAGTGCAATAAATTGTTGTGGCTATTGAATCAGGAGGAACAGGCTAAGACTATAGTGGCTATGCCTGTTAAGGCAACTGTAGCAATGGCGTAGAGATTTTTGCCAGCATAGGAGGGGAGAATGAGAGTATTTTTATTGATGATAAGACTGACTACTCTATTATCTATGGTAATTATGCTTATCTTTTTCATTTTTCTGGTTTTTGGAAAAAAGTTAAAAACACTGGAAAAAAGAAAGATTCTGATCGGGATTTCGGTCAGCTGTCTTGTGTTTTTTATTGCGGTAGCATTGCGTGTGGTTGGATCAAATCCATCTGGCATGTGCGCTGTTGCAAAAAAGATACGCTTACCTTTAATGGTGGGCCTTGATGTTTTGGCAGCAATGCTATATTTTTGCAGCATTCGTCTGTGTGACGCAGAAGACCCAGTAATTAAGCAGAAAGTGAGCCAACGTATGCAGCGTATCGGTTTTATTATCGTTTTATTAGGTATTACATTGGCTGTGACAAGTTTTTAATGTATAATAAGGAGGATTTTTATTATGAATAAGGAATTAACAATCAAGATTGGAGCAGAGGAGTTTACCTATGATATTCTGAAGAAGGAGTGTCTTGCAATTGAAATGATGCCAGTAGCTGGAAACGAGGAGCGACTGGCATCAATGCCACATATTCGTTTCTTCGATATTGCGGCAACCTATCATTTTGTGATTACACTGGGAGGTGCGAAGTTTGATCTTCGTATCACGAATGAGCTGTTGGATGCATTTGGCGTTTCAGCCAAGCAGCTTCAGGAGGATGCAGTGGAAAATGCACCAAAAAGATTTCCAATGCAGATTCACAGTGTAGCCGAAGCAATTGAAGCGATGCCAGAGGAAATGAATGCAACACCAGAGGAAATTGAAGCAAGTGGGAAGGAAATGCATTCTGTTACCACAAGCATCTTTTACAAGGGTGCAGGATGCTTATTTTATCCAGAATTCGCAAAGGAAGTCGTGCGTAGACTTGGCGGAAGCTTCTATATTCTGCCCTCGTCAATTCACGAGCTGATTGTTGTCAAGGCGACAGGCGATGATTCGGAAGGTGATGCGGAAGGATTAAAAGCAATTGTGGAGGAATGCAATGCTGATCCGAATGCTATTGATCCTGACGAATACCTGTCTGACAGCGTGTACTACTATGACGCGAAAATGCAGCGGTTCGAGAAGGTGCAGTAACGAAAGGAGAAGAAAAAAATGAAGATAAGAGAAGCGGTACAAAAAATGGGTGGCTTGACAGAAGGAAAGCATGCCTACAGAATCGGTTTTGTTAACATCAGTGAAGTGGACGACGAAACCGAGTTGGATGTAAGTAGCATCAAAGAATTAGAGGATCTGTGGGCATCGTTAGTATCTGAATTTGAATGCAAGGTTGATAGTATTACCTATATTGAGCCTGCATTCTATGATGATCCAGATGAGGTGTGAATAGGAAGTGGATGGTAATATTGGCATGGTATTTTTGATTATTGCTAAACAGTCAAATTTATGTTAATATAACAGTTAAATCATAGAGTAAGGAGTTTCCTATGAACGAACAGGTATTGAAGGAGAATGGACTATCACTCGCAATTCTGGATGAATTATCGTTTGAGTCTCAGCTTGGAATTTCTCTGAAAAAGAACTTACATTATTTTGAAAAAGAGCCATTACTTGAAGAGTTAATTTATATGAGTAAGTGGTTGGATAAACAAGATATCCTGGATGATATTTCATTAGATTATCGAATAAAAAGTAGAGATTCTATTCTTTTAAAGTACAATAGATATTATCCAGACCATCAAGCACGAAAAGTTTTTAATGACATTTTAGGATTCCGAGCATTTTGCACCAGTTATGATGAAATATTGAAGTTTGATCCAAAACAGTTTCGAATTGCGGATATGTCAATGGGGAAAGCTGAAGATGATGGATACCGAGGAGTTCATGTATATTATCAAAAAAGTAATAAACATTACCCAATAGAGATTCAATTCAATACTCTATTTGATAGACAGCTTAACAATTGGTTGCATGAATACCTGTATAAGAAAGATTATCAGATAGAGGTGGGTCAGATACTGCGTCAGAAATATGAAATGGGATTTATAAAAAATGAGAATCAATTTAAGGAGGTACTTAACAATGTGTTATTTAATAGCTAAAGAGCGAGATGGGTATGGCTGTTTGGCATTGAAAACAAAACACGGCGAGCATTTGGCAAATTTAAAAAGCGAGTTGGATGATGCCGTTGGACTCAAGGGCGTTCAGTTAGTGACACTCAGTCGCCCAATGGCATACATGGAATATGCGCCATACCATTTTGTGGATACCGAGCAGGAGTTTAAAGAAAAGGTTCTTGCATTGCGGGCGCAATAAGCTGGAATTACCGTTTAGGAATGGCAGTTAAAAAAGTAGGCAGAGGGGCTCTCCTTCTGCCTACTGTCGTTTGAGGAGAGGAATATGACAAAGAAAGAGACTAAGAAAAAAATCTTATTCACAGTTGCAGAGTGTGGAGAAATGCATGCAATGGGCGTATATCGAGACGATATCTCAACCATTGAGGAAGCAATTGACATGTATAAGTCCATTGATCCAGAGAGAATGCACGGGATTCCATCTATTGGCATTAGATGCCATACGGAAGGGGACGAGTCCTGGCAGGATGAACAGATTGATATTGTCACCGGGGAAAAAATTGACCTTGGATACATTCAGTTTGTTTCGCCGGAGCTTTGTCGTGATGAGCGTGTGCAGGAGGCAATTAAAAAGCTGATTGATGCGTTCCCGGATAAAGAAGTAGTATCAGAACTGTAGTAACGAAAAGACTCCACGTTTGTAGGATATCACCTACGAGCGTGGAGATTTTGTTTTTATTAGGAGGAAAAAGAAGATGCTTTACAAAGAACTTTTAGAAATTCAATCTGTGGATGATACTGTCGTTGAGAACTTTGATTTTTGGTTGGCAACACTGCCTAAGAAAGCGCAGAAGGAAATCTCAGTGTCTATGGTATCAACACAATTGGGTATTGATCTTGCTACAGCTAAGCAGCTGATTGAGTTTTGCAAAAAGCATGGCATTTTGGATATGTATTGCATTGCAAAGTGTCCAAATTGTGGCATGGCGATTCGAATCGAAAAGGATCAGCTATTTTCGATTCTTATGCATCCGATCCGCTGTACCAAGTGCAAATTGATTATTGTGCCAGAGAATATTTTCGTTCTGTATCAGGTGATTCGAAGACCTGATGTACCAGAGGAAGAAATTCAAAAGGCAATTGAGCGCAGATTGGGAGGCAATTGAAGAAATTGAATGCCAGAGTAGCTTAAATGCAACTAACAGATGCAGACAGAAAAAGACTTGGGCGGGTGCTTCGGCACCTGCCTTTTTTGATGCAAAAATGCCTCACATTGATACGAAAATTTGCAATTCTAATTTGACAAAGTATATATTTGAATATATACTTTTATTATAAAATAAAATAATGAGAGGAGATGTAGCTAGCATGATGACGGCAAAAATTTTTGAAAATGGTGGAAGTCAAGCAGTACGATTGCCTCAAAAATGTTGCTTTCAGACCAGCGAAGTGGCTGTAAACAAGATAGGCGATATTGTAATGCTTATTCCCAAAACAAACAAATGGGAGCCTTTTTTGCAGGCAGTAGATATGTTCTCGGATGATTTTCTTGTGACTGGAAGAGAGAAAGATTTTGTAAAGGAGCGAGAAAGCTTATGAGATATATGTTGGACACAAATATTTGTATATATTGCATTAAGCAGAAGCCCGCACAGGTTTTTCAGCGACTACAAGAGCATTATCCAGTGGAAGTATGCATTTCTTCCGTAACATACGCGGAACTGGTACACGGAGTCGAAAAGAGTTAGGCAGTTGAGCGAAATCGCTTGGCATTGGCATTACTGCTGACGAACATTGATATTTTAGATTTTGATGCAGCAGCTGCCGAAAGCTATGGTGCAATCAGGGCTGATTTGGAAAAACGAGGTACACCAATTGGCCCTCTCGATATGATGATAGCTGGGCATGCAAAGTCATTGGGATACACCATTGTAACAAACAATACAAAGGAGTTTAATTGCGTTTTAGGATTAAATGTGGAAAATTGGGCTATTTAATTTTTTAGATATAAATTGCATTTCTTGTGGAAAGCAAGTCTACAGCTTGACAATCCAGCAAAATACGGGCAAAATAGAACCAGAAACATGAGAAGGAGGTAGCACGGATGGCATTACCACAAGAAACGCTAAAGACAATAGCTGATATTGACGCATTGCCAGAGGGGACAAAAGCGGAACTGATTGATGGACGTCTCTTTTTTGATACAGCACCTACATTAACTCATCAAGATATTGTAGGATTTTTACACGGTACAATCTGGAGTTATATTAGAGTCAAAGGTGGCAAGTGCAAGGTCTTTATATCGCCAATTGATGTACAGTTGAATGCGGATGATATTTACAATTTGGTGCAACCAGATGTTGCAGTTGTATGTGATCGTGATAAGTTGAGTGATGGTAAACGGTGTAAAGGTGCGCCTGACTGGATAATGGAGGTTGTGTCTCCATCAACTGAAAATAGGGACTATATCCGAAAACTGGGCAAATACAATGCAGCAGGAGTCCGTGAATACTGGATCGTAGACCCAAACCATGATAGGGTTGTCGTGTATAATCTTGAAGCAGGTGGAGCTTTTGAACAACCAAAAACGTTAAAAGATAAAGTTCCAGTCAATATTTATCCAGGCTTTGAAATTGATTTCTCACAATTGAAACTGTAATCAGAGGGAGGGTTTTGAATTTTCACCTTTTCATATTAAGAAAAAGGAAACGTCGTCCCTTTAGGGACGTTTTTGCAGCTTTTGCAGCTCGACTTTCACTGGAATATAAAGTATAATTATAATGTTTCAGCGCAGAAAACCCTGTCCGTTCGCAAGAACGTACGCGGGAT